>Ga0233424_10000031_pt1 | contig 202470 bp, 194 predicted proteins | sample Watercolumn_Towu_FD_181011 | JGI IMG/M metagenome (GOLD analysis project Ga0233424, IMG submission 181011) | Freshwater microbial communities from Lake Towuti, South Sulawesi, Indonesia - Watercolumn_Towuti2014_125_MG | ecosystem: Environmental > Aquatic > Freshwater > Lake | place... | reverse complement strand
CTCTTCAGTTCAATCTCTTCAAAACTCACTCTCAGAATTAACTCCTGAGTGTATTCATCTTCCTGAACTTCTCGTCCAGATAAATGCCTACACCCCATTCAGGCTGATCAATTTTTAAAGAACTGGATGCGGGGGCAGGATTTGAACCTACGACCTTCGGGTTATGAGCCCGACGAGCTACCGAACTGCTCCACCCCGCGTCAGGGAGGAGCGGAATTATGCTGATACACCCAAACCCTGTCAACAACTATTTCCGAAATTATTCGACGGCATCCGCCATCTCTTCACCGCCCTGATTCAGAACCTTGCTGATTACGCCCACAGGGAAGCCGCGCCCAATCAGAAAACGGGTTTGTTTGGCGCGCTCCTTAATATCCGCAGGAAGCACACCAAACCGCTTGGCCCACACTGCACGGCAGGATTGCATGTCAGCCTCCCGCGCCTGCTCGATGATGCCTTGGGCAGTCTCGGCATCCACACCCTTCTCCCGCAGCTCCGACGCCAGGCGGCGGCTGCCATGACGCCCCTCGCGGGCATGCAGCAGCATCTCGGCATAGCGCGCATCGGATAACTGGTTCGCCGCTTCCAGTTCGTCGAGCAGCGTTTCAACCTCGTCCACTTCAGCATCAACAGACAAACGGCGGAAAAGCTCCCGCCGCGCATATTCGCGTCGCGCCAGCAAGGCGTAGGCCCGCTCGCGCAGCGTTTTCACAGGATCAGCCCTCAGCCACGACCGGCGTACCCTTGACGCCAACATTCTTACGGATCTGCGCCTCCAACTCGGATGCAATTTCCGGATGCTGCCGCAGGTATTCGCGGGCGTTGTCTTTGCCCTGGCCGATCTTCTCGCCCTGGTAGGCATACCAGGCACCCGACTTGTCGATCAGCTTTTGCGTCACGCCCATCTCGATGATCTCACCCTCTCGCGACACACCCTCGCCATAGAGGATGTCGAAAATGGCCTCTCTGAACGGCGGCGACACCTTGTTCTTGACCACCTTGACCTTGGTCTCAGAGCCCACCACCTCGTCAGCCTTCTTGATAGCGCCAATACGACGGATGTCCAGACGCACCGAGGCGTAGAACTTGAGCGCGTTGCCGCCCGTCGTGGTTTCCGGACTGCCAAACATGACGCCAATCTTCATGCGGATCTGGTTGATAAAGATAACCAGCGTGTTGGTGCGCTTGATGTTCGCGGTCAACTTGCGCAACGCCTGACTCATCAGGCGCGCGTGCAGACCCACATGCGAGTCGCCCATCTCGCCCTCGATTTCGGCCTTGGGCACCAGCGCCGCCACCGAGTCGATCACGATCACATCGACGCTACCGGATCGCACCAGCATATCGGCGATCTCCAGCGCCTGTTCGCCGGTGTCGGGCTGAGAGATCAGCAGGTCGCCCACATTGACGCCGAGTTTGGTCGCATAGGTTGGGTCCAGCGCATGTTCGGCATCGACAAAGGCGCAGGTGCCGCCCAGTTTTTGTGCCTGCGCAATCACCGACAAGGTCAGCGTCGTCTTGCCAGACGATTCAGGGCCATAGATCTCGACCACCCGTCCGCGCGGCAGACCACCCACGCCAAGTGCAATATCCAACCCTAGCGAGCCGGTAGAGATCACTTGCAAATCCTCTGCCACTGAGCCGTCGCCCATGCGCATGATGGAGCCCTTGCCAAACTGCTTTTCGATCTGCGAAAGGGCCGCCGCCAGGGCCCGTGCCTTGTTTTCATCCATGGAAATTTCCTCCAAAGTAGGTGCGCGATTATGGCACCAAACAGATTTTCAAACCTTCCAGCGCCTGCGCCACGGTTTGCCCCCGTACCGCAGCACGATCTCCTGAAAATACAAATCGTTGTGTGCGCACGCATGCGGGGCACGCCCATGCAATCCACACCGTGCCCACCGGCTTTTCCGGGCTGCCGCCGCCCGGCCCGGCTATACCGGAAACCGCCACCGACACCTGCGCACCACTATTTTGCAGAGCACCACGGGCCATCGCCTGCACGGTGGCCTCACTCACCGCACCGTGCGTCACCAGCGTGATTTCCGCGACACCCAGCATGCGCATCTTGGCTGCGTTGCTATAGGTTACGAACCCACATTCAAACCATGCCGAGCTGCCGGCGAGGGCGGTCATTGCCTGAGCGATCCAGCCCCCTGTACAAGATTCTGCCGTGGCTAGCGTCCAGCCTTTGGATTTAAGCAACGCTCCGACCTCGCCGGCGAGCAGTTCCAGGTTCGCTTGCGTCACCACGGCCAAACCTTGAGCACAGCGATGGCATACACCGCAGCCAACACATCGTCCAACATCACCCCCAAACCGCCCTTGATACGCGCATCCAGCCAGCCGATCGGAAAGGGTTTCCAGATATCAAACAGGCGAAACAACGCAAAGGCCAGCGCAAATCCGGCCAGGCTCGCTTCGGCAAACGGCAGCACACATAGAAAAGCCGCCACTTCATCCCAGACAATGCCGCCATGATCCGGCACGCCCAGGTTACGGCCTGCCACATCGCACACCCAGACACCCAATAACAAAAAGGCCGCCACCCACAACCAAAAAAAAGGCGCCCCTGAAAGCAGCGCATAAAGCGGGAAAGCCACCAGTGTCCCGACCGTGCCTGGTGCCTTGGGCGACAGACCGGCGCCAAAACCCAAGGCCACAAAATGCGCCGGGTGCGCCCGCAAAAAATTCAGATCCGGAGTATTCATGCAGCGATCCTACCACGCAAAAAAGGGCGCCCAAGAGGGCGCCCAAAGGGGTTTGAAAAGATCTCTGATTACAGGTTGTAGGCGCATTCGCCGTGGCTGGCAGTATCCAGACCTTCGCGTTCCTGCTCTTCCGACACACGCAAGCCCATGATCATGTCGATCAGCTTGAACAGCACGAAGCTGACCACGCCCGACCACACCACCGCGACGCCCACGCCCCACACCTGGCTCATCACCTGGGCAGAGGAGTACTCGGCCACGGCCATGGTGCTGTAGTCGAACACGCCGGTGCCGCCCAAAGCCGGGTTGACCAGGATGCCGGTGCCGATGGCGCCAATGATGCCGCCGATGCCGTGGATGCCGAACACATCCAGCGAATCGTCATAGCCCAGCGCCTTCTTCAGGCCAGTAACACCCCACAAGCAGGCAACGCCGACGATCAAGCCGAGGACGATGGCGCCCATGGGATCCGCAAAACCCGCCGCCGGGGTAACAGCCACCAAACCGGCAACAGCACCGGAAACCATACCCAGCATAGAAGGTTTGCCCTTCAACAGCCACTCAGCAAACATCCAGGAGACAGCGGCGGCGGCCGTGGCCACCACAGTATTCACCATCGCCAACACGGCAGTGCCATTGGCCTCCAGGTTGGAACCCGCGTTGAAGCCAAACCAGCCCACCCACAACAGCGAAGCGCCGATCATCGTGGAGGTGAGGTTGTGCGGGACCATGGCATCACGCCCCAAACCCACCCGTTTGCCGATGACGATAGCGCCCATCAATGCAGCCATGGCGGCGTTGATGTGCACCACGGTGCCGCCAGCGAAGTCCAGCACGCCCTTGGCGAACAGGAAGCCAGCCGGGTCGCCGTAAGCAGACGGGCCACCCCAGAACCACACCATGTGCGCCATGGGCAGGTAGCTGCAGGTAAACCACAGCACCGAGAACACCAGCAAGGCAGAGAACTTGATGCGCTCGGCAAAGCCGCCCACGATCAGCGCCACGGTAATGGCGGCAAAGGTGAGCTGGAACACCATGAACACCAGCTCCGGAATCACCACGCCCTTGGAGAATGTCTCCACATTGACGCTGGTGTCCACGCCCGCCAGGAACATCTTGGACAAGCCGCCGATGTAGCTGTTGAGATCACCGCCGCTGGTAAAGACCAGCGAATAGCCGTACACCACCCACAGGATAGAGATGACGCAGAAGATGGCAAACACCTGGGAGAGCACCGAGAGCATGTTCTTGGCGCGCACAAGGCCACCGTAGAACAGCGCCAGGCCCGGAATGGTCATCAAAATAACGAGCAGCGTCGAGACCAGCATCCAGGTGGTATCCCCCTTGTCTGGTGTCGGCACAGCAGCAACCGCCCCGTCAGCCGCAGGTGCCGCCACTTGCGCCACCGCATCCGCAGCAACCGGCGCAACCTCCTCGGCCAGCGCCAAGCTGGCCACCCCCAGACCCAATGACAATAACAACGAACCGAGTAGGCGTTTCATGATCATCCCCTTAAAGCGCGGTATCACCGGTTTCACCGGTACGAATACGCACGACCTGCTCCAAATCCCAAACGAACAACTTGCCGTCACCGATCTTGCCGGTATGCGCCGCCTTGGAAATGACCTCGATCACCTGATCGACCAGATCGGCCTTGACGGCAACCTCCAGCTTCACCTTGGGCAAAAAATCGACCACATATTCCGCGCCGCGATAAAGCTCGGTATGGCCCTTCTGACGACCGAAGCCCTTGACCTCGGTCACCGTAATGCCCGACACACCGAGGGCGGAAAGGGCTTCACGCACCTCGTCGAGCTTGAACGGCTTGATAATGGCAGTCACAAATTTCATGATGTCCTCCAATAAGGATAGGGCGGCGTTACCGCCCAGACGGGATTAGAAGGATTTGGCGAAAGACAGGGCGGTCACGCCTTTGCTGGCATCTTTGCCATCCCAGATATAGGGCGCACCCGCTGCGTTCGCATCGGTATCGCTATAGGCCAAGGTAACCGTGCCAAAGCCCACATCCTTGGTGACGCCGATCTTGTAATCGGTGTAATCGGCAAGGGGCATGTTCTTCACTTTTTGCTGACCAACATGACCCAACAGACCCCAGCCATTTCCCAAATCATGGGAGGCATTCAGCTCAAGGTAGTTACTACCCTTGGTTTTTGTCGTCCCCAGCGTGCCCCAACCAATGAAGTAATCGGAAATGGCATGGCTGTACTTCAGTGACAGCATCTTCCAGCTCAAGCCCAAATAGGCCTCCGTCGTGTCCGGGGAGACTTGTCCCGCCACCGTGTCGCCCGGGTAGTAATAGCGGATAGCGCCCAGGTCATAGCCGATATCGCCCACAGCGCCCTTGTAGCCACCATAAATATCAATCTCCAGGCTATTGTTGTTTTTGTAGGCAGCGTCACCAATTGCAGTGGTACCACCGGTTTGGACCCATTTAACATTCGAAAGCCAGCTACCCAAATAAAAGCCGCTCGCATGGCTGTAATCCACGCCAGCAGAAACAGCCGGGTTATGTTGGCTTTGCGAAATACCCCGGAAGATGTAATCCGTCGTCACGCCCGCATTAAACGCAACCGTATGCGGTGAAGCCGGGGCATCCGCCGCAAATGCCTGAGGGCTCATCAATCCAGCAAGGATCAACACAGAAGTCAGTTTTTTCATTTCAAGCTCCAAAAATCAGTTGCGGTGCAACAACGCACAGACACATAAAAGCAAACCGTGTGCCAGTACTATTTATTGTTGTTTATCATTGTGTTGTGTCATATTTTACGCACTTTAATTGGCACCATAACGGTGCACCAAGCGTAAATCCGCACCAATCTGGACGCCCTGCTACACTGCGCAAAAGGAGATTCGCACCATGCTCGACCCCAAACGCATCGAAGAAATCACCGCTCGCATCAGCGCATCGTTGGCCAGCGGGCCTGCGGCGGACATCGAAAAAAACCTGAAAAGCACACTCTCCGGGCTGTTCCATCAGCTCGATCTGGTTACGCGCGAAGAGTTCGATATCCAGGCCGACCTGCTCGCACGCAGCCAGGCGCGTCTCGCGCAATTGGAAGCCCGCCTCGCGGAACTTGAACAAGCGCGCTGACCATGGGGTTGGCCCAGGCTCAATCACGCGCGCTCATCGGCCTGACGGCGCCCGCCGTCATCGTCGAGGCACACCTTGGCCGCGGGTTGCCGGCCTTCAACCTAGTCGGCCTGCCCGAGGCCGAGGTGCGTGAAGCGCGTGACCGCGTGCGCGCCGCGCTCCAGCAATCGGGCTTCGAATTTCCCGTCAGCCGCGTCACCCTCAACCTGGCTCCGGCCGATTTGCCCAAAGAATCCGGTCGTTTCGACTTGCCCATCGCGCTGGCGATCCTCGCTGCGTCTGGGCAGATTCCCGCCAAGGTTTTGGAAGGCTACGAATTTGCCGGCGAACTGGGGCTGGACGGACAACTGCGACCGATCCGAGGCGCGCTGGCCATGTTGCTCGCCGCGCGCGACAGCGGGCGCCGCTTCATCCTGCCCGAAGCCAGCGCCCAGGAAGCTGCGCTGATTCAGGACGCCGAGGTACTGGGCGCTACTTCACTGCTGGCAGTGTGTGCGCACCTCAGTGGCCGCACTGCGCTACCGCCTTTGCCGGCCGCGACCGCAGCCTCATTGCGGGTCTATCCCGACCTCGCCGATGTCAAAGGCCAGGCTGGCCCGCGCCGCGCACTGGAAGTCGCCGCGGCCGGAGGCCATTCGCTGCTGATGCTGGGCCCACCCGGCACCGGCAAATCGATGCTGGCACAACGCCTGCCGGGTATTTTGCCGCCCATGAGCGAATCCGAGGCGCTAGAGGCGGCCGCTGTGCAGTCGCTGGCCGGCAGGTTTCACGAGGAACAGTGGGGCCAAAGACCCTTTCGCGCGCCGCACCACTCCGCGTCCTCCGCTGCGCTGGTCGGTGGCGGCAGCGTGCCGCGCCCCGGCGAGATCTCGTTGGCGCATCGCGGCGTGTTGTTCCTCGACGAATTGCCCGAGTTCGACCGTCGCGCCCTGGAGGTGCTGCGCGAACCCCTCGAATCAGGCCACATCACCATCTCCCGTGCGGCACGGCAAGCCGATTTCCCCGCTGCCTTCCAGCTCGTTGCGGCAATGAACCCCTGCCCTTGTGGCTGGCTAGGCCACGCTTCCGGCAAATGCCGCTGCACCCCAGAACAAGTCCGCCGTTATCGCAACCGCATCTCCGGCCCATTGCTGGATCGCATCGATCTCCACATCGAGGTGCCGTCGCTTTCAGACACCGACCTGCTCGATGCACACCCGGGGGAATCTTCAGCCCATGTTCGTGAGCGCGTCGTCGCCGCTCATGCGCGGCAGTTTGCGCGCCAGGGAAAGCCCAACGCCCAACTCGCCGGCGGCGAAATCGAGGCCGCCGCCCAGTCCGATGCGGCAGCGCAACAGCTACTTCGACAAGCCATCGCTCGCCTCAACCTCTCTGCCCGCGCCTTCCACCGCATCCTGCGTGTTGCGCGCACCTTGGCGGATCTGGCGCAACACGACACGGTCGGCAGCGCCCATATCGCCGAGGCCGTGCAATTGCGCAGGCTGGCCCACGGCTAGCCTGCTAGTCGGCTAGAATCCCGCGCTCACATCATCCGGAACACGCAAATGATCGACCGCACCTTCAGCATGGAGTTTTTTCCGCCCAAGACCCCCGAGGGCATGGAGAAGTTGCGCGCCGTACGCGCCCAATTGGCGACACTCAAACCCAAGTTTTTTTCCGTCACCTTTGGCGCGGGCGGCTCGACGCAGTCACATACGCTGGAAACCGTCATCGAAATTCAGCGTGAAGGGCTGGCAGCGGCGCCGCACCTGTCTTGCGTCGGTTCGACTCGCGACAACATCCGCAGCATCCTGGAAACCTATAAGGCACACGGCATCCGCCACATCGTTGCCTTGCGCGGCGACTTGCCGTCCGGCATGGCCGACCCCGGTGCGTTCCGCTACGCCAACGAGCTGGTCTCATTCATCCGCCAGGAAACCGGCGACTGGTTCGAGATCGAGGTCGCGGCCTATCCCGAGATGCATCCGCAAGCCAAGGGCTGGAATGACGACCTGAACAATTTCCAGCGCAAGGTCGAGGCCGGCGCCAATGCGGCGATCACGCAATATTTTTTCAATGCCGACGCCTACTTCAACTTTGTCGACGAATGCGGCGCGCGTGGCATCACTATTCCCATCGTGCCGGGCATCATGCCTATTTCCAATTACGCACAATTGGCGCGCTTTTCCACCTTGTGCGGCGCAGAAATCCCGCGCTGGCTGGCAAAAAAACTCGAGAGCTATTACGACGACACGGCGTCCATCAAGGCCTTCGGGCTGGATTTCGTCAGCACCCTATGCGACCGGCTGCTCGCCGGCGGCGCCCCAGGGCTGCACTTTTACACCCTCAATCAGTCCGCCTTGACAACCACCATTTGGCAACGCCTGGGATTGTCTGCGCGCAATTCATAGGCACAAGGCCGGTGTACATTGCTGCACACCGGCCCTCACCCCCTAACCCATATCGCTCTCCATAATATGGCTGCATCGTAGGAGGAATGGTTTTTCCTCGCTATCTGTCAAAAGCAATGTTTTGTCGGGCACTTATCCACGAAGACATACACCCGGCACATATGTCGCCGTACATACGCACATGCATATGACAGCCCAGGGGCTTTTGTCTTAGTATCTTATTCCCAGTCATTACGGTGTTGCCCATGCGCATTCTGCTTGCTGACGACCACCCCCTGTTCCGCGAAGGCGTAAAGCCGGTTCTGCACAAACTCGACGAGGGCGTCGAGATTGTGGAGGCCATTGATTACCCCAGCGCATTTGAGGCCATGCGCACCGCAGGTGAAATCGACCTCGCATTGCTGGACCTCAACATGCCGGGCATGGCCAGCATCGAGGGTATCCAGAAGTTCCGCGCCAGTTTCAGCGACACACCGCTAATCGTGCTTTCTGCCGCCGACCGTACCGAAGAGATTCGCCAGGTTTTGGCCGCAGGCGCGATGGGCTACATCAGCAAGGCCTCGGCGCCAGAGGTCATCGTCTCGGCCATGCGCCTGGTGCTGGCCGGCGGCGTGTACGCGCCACCCGACCTCTTGGCGCCGCGTGGCAGCGCCGCAGCCGAACCCGCCCCCGCTGTCAACCACGGCCATCGTGCCCACGGTCTGACTGAGCGCCAGATCGAGGTGTTGCGACTGGTCGCGCAGGGCAAAAGCAATCGCCAGATTGCGGACGAACTGCACCTCACCGAAGGCACGGTCAAGATCCACGCAGCCGCCATCTTCCGTACCCTGGGCGTGTCCAACCGCATCGAGGCCACCCTGGCCGCGCAGCGCATGGGCCTGACCTAAACCCTGCCGATACCGCTCTTGCGCGCCTTCCTGAGACAACACCTTGGCAGCCTGCAAGCGCGGCTGCTTCTGTTGGCCTTGCTGCCAGCGCTGCTGAGCTCCTTCCTGTTTGCGCTGTATATCCTCCATCGCAGCGAGGGGGAGGCCGAGCAGGGGCTGCTGCGCAATGGCCGCGACCTGGCTGGGCAACTGGCCGAGATGGCTGCGTTCGATGCCTTTTCCGGCGATGTGACCACGCTTAAAAACCTGCTCCATCGCAACCTGGATTCGCATGGCGCGGCGGCCATTGGCCTGATCAACGCCAGCGGCGAATGGTGGCTGATCGCGGGCAACCACGCCGCATTGCCCGGCACCGTACCCGAGGCCCGCAGCGAGTGGCGCGGTCAGCAGCAAGGCCACGCCTATTTCTATTTCAGTCGCCCGCTGGGTATGAGCCAGAGCGGGCGCAACGACCCCTACATTCAAGGTCTGCTCTCGCTCAGCGCCATCGGCAAGGTCGTTGTCGTACTCGACGAACACCCCATCACGCGCGCGCGGCGCGAAAGCCTGACCGCCATCCTGCTGTTTCTGCTACCGCTTACCCTGCTGGCCATTCTGCTGGCCGCACTGATGAGCCGTCGCCTGAGCGTGCCATTGCACCACATCAGCCAAACGGTAGAGCGCATTGCCGCTGGCAACCTGAGCTCGCGCCTGCCAGACAAGGTCAGCATTTGTAGCAACGAAATCGGCCTATTGGCGCGCGGCGTCAACGAAATGGCCAACGCCCTGCAATCCGGCCACGAATTGCTGGAACAGCGCATCGAAACCGCCACCGCCGGGCTACTCGACCAAAAGCAGGCCGCCGAAGCCGCAGTGCGTGCCAAATCAAAGTTTCTCGCCGCCGCCTCGCACGACCTGCGCCAACCGCTGCACGCGCTCACCCTGCTGGTATCCGCCCTCAAGGAAAAGGTACCGCAGGGCGAACTAAGCCAGCTCGCGAATCACATCGACGCCTCGGCCGCCGCCATGGGCGGCATGCTCAATGGCCTGCTGGATCTGTCTCGCCTTGACGCCGGCGTAATTGAGGCCCGCACGGAATGCTTCCCTCTCAACCGCGTGCTCGACGCCATCGCCGCCCAGTTTGCCCCGGTCGCACGCGACAAGGGCCTAAGCTTGCGCATCCGCCGCACGCGACTGGCCGTAAACAGCGACCCACTGCTGCTGGAACGCATCCTCATCAACCTGGTCAGCAACGCCATCCGCTATACCCAGCGCGGCCGCGTGATCGTTGGCGTGCGCCGTGCTGCCGGAAACCGCGTGCAACTACGGGTGCTGGACACGGGCCTGGGTATTGCCAGCGAATTTCACGAACGCATCTTCGAAGAGTATTTCCAGATCGACAACCCCGAGCGCCACCGCGCCAAGGGTCTGGGCCTGGGGCTTGCCATCGTCGCCCGCGAAGCGCGGCTCTTGGGCAGCCAGATTCTGGTGCGTTCTGTGCCCGAGCGGGGCTCTTGTTTCAGTGTCGAACTGCCGCGCTGCGAATACACCCGCGAACGCCACGAGGAAGAGTATCACCCGCCGCATGTCAGCGGCGAACGCCCGCTGATCGCGCTGATCGACGACGACGAGCTGATCCTGTCGGCCATGGCCGCGCTATTAGACGAATGGGGCATGGATGTCGCACCTGGCAACAACGCCGAAACGCTGCTTGAAGACCTCATCAGCCTTGAGCGCATGCCCGACGCCATTTTGTCCGACTACCGCCTGCCCGGACCCCTCGACGGCATCGGCGTCATCGCCTTCCTGCGCCACCATCTGGATGAAGAGCTGCCTGCCGCCGTCATTACCGGCGACACCGCGCCCGAAACCATCGCCGCCATCAACGCCAGCGGCCTGACCTTGCTGCACAAGCCGATCAAACCGGCGCGGCTACGCGCCTTTTTGAATCACGCCATCAAAAAACCGTAATCCCCGGCATCCCTTCGCTGACGCGGCCCACCACGCAGGCCTGTGCAAAACCGTGGCGCCGGAACACCGCCAGAGCCGCATCAACCGCTTCCGCGGCGCAGGTCACCAGCAAGCCGCCGCTGGTTTGCGGGTCAGTCAACACCGCGCGCTGCCAGTCGGCACAGCCTTCGAACAAGGTGACTGCATCGCCGTAGCTCGCCCAGTTACGACCGCTGGCGCCGGTGACGAAACCCGCTTGCGCCAAAGTCACCACGCCGTCGAGCAAAGGCACGGCATTCCAGTCGATCTCCACGCGCAGCCCTGAAGCACGGGCCATTTCCCAGGCATGGCCCAACAAACCGAATCCCGTGACATCGGTCATCGCATGCACCGTTGCCATACGCCCAAACTCGCTGCCGGGTGTGTTAAGGCGGGTGGTCGAATCGATCATCGCGGCATAGCCTTCGGGCGGCAGGGCGTCCTTTTTCAACGCCGCCGAGAAGATGCCCACCCCCAGCCCCTTGCCCAGAATCAGCACATCGCCTGCGCGTGCGGCGCTGTTCTTTTTAACCTGCGCCGGATCGACCACACCGATCGCAACCAGACCATAGATCGGCTCGGCGGATTCGATCGAATGTCCGCCAGCAATCGGCATCCCCGCCGCCCGCGCCGCTGCCTCGCCGCCGGCCAAAATCTGACGCACCGTATCGTGCAGCAATTTATCCAGTGGCATTCCCACCAACGCCAAACCGAACAACGGCTGGCCGCCCATGGCGTAGACATCGGAAATCGCGTTGGTCGCGGCGATGCGGCCAAACTCATACGGATCATCGACGATGGGCATGAAAAAATCGGTGGTGGCAACGATGGCCTGATGCTCGTTGAGCTGCCACACCGCCGCATCGTCCGAGGATTCGATGCCGACCAGAAGATTGCTAAAGTTAGCCCTCACTCCAGTTGAAAACGGTGTCTCTTTGAGAATCTTCTCCAAAACGCCGGGGGCAATCTTGCAGCCGCAGCCGCCGCCATGGGAAAGGTGAGTCAATCGGACCATTTGCGTGTCTTGTGTCGATACGAAGGACGCGATTGTACCCATGCCCACAGCAACAACAGCCCCGCCAGCAGCCAAACCGGCACATTGCCCCAGCGCAGATAAGGCGTCAGCCCGTTGCGCCCCTCAGCCACCGTCTCCAGCACGCCGAGTTGAAACGGCGGCAGTTGTTTGACCACCGCGCCCTGCGCGTCAAGCACAGCGGTGATGCCGGTGTTGTTGGCGCGCATTTGCCAGCGCCCTGTTTCCAGCGCCCGCATCTGCGCGATTTGCAGATGCTGCCAGGGCGCCGCCGAGGGGCCAAACCAGGCGTCGTTACTCACATTGACCATCAGAGTGGCCTCACGCGCGGCGGCAATCAGTTCCTCACCAAACACATCCTCATAACAGATGTTGGCGGCCACACGCTGTCCAGCCACGACAAAAGGCGGTTGCACCGCAGCGCCCCGACCAAAATCAGAAAACGGGATGTGCAACGCCGAGGCGAGCCAACCAAAACCCGGCGGCGTAAATTCGCCAAACGGCACCAGATGGCGCTTGCGATAACGCAGCCAGTTCCCCTGTTGCGCCGGATCCAGCCAGATCAGGCTGTTGTAATACGCCCCGTCTGCCGCCTCGGGCACGCCCACCAGCACTGTTCCGGTCTGGCCCAGCGCCCGCAGATAGGATGGTGGCACCTCGGACAGCAGCAATGGCAGCGCCGTTTCGGGCAGGATCTTCAGCTCGCCCTCGGCCTCTCGCGCCATCAGCAGATAGTTCCGCAGCGTTTGACGCCGATGTTCGGGGTGAAACTTCATGTCCTGCGCAACATTGCCTTGCAGCAGACTGACGCGCAGCGGCTCGCCCACCGGCTGTGTCCAGTGCACCGTCTTGAGGCCCGCGCCCGCAACCCCAATCAACACCAGCCACAACACCCCGCGCCAACGCTGCACCAGGCTGGCCGACAGTGCCGCCAGCAGGCTGACGCCATAAACGCCCAGCACGGGGGCATAACCCGCCAGCGGTGAATCCGGTACCTGGCTGTAACCCAGCGCCAGCCAAGGAAACCCGGTCAGCACCGTGCCGCGCACGCCCTCCAGTAGCACCCAGAAGGCCGGCAGCGCCAAACTTCGCGCTGCCGGTCGAAACAGACGCACAGCAAGACCCAAGGCCAGCGCCGGAAACAGCGCCAGAAACACCGCAAACAGCACCACCGCCAGCCAGGCCAGCGGCAACGGCAGTCCACCAAACTGGTTGAGACTGACATGCACCCACGACACACCAAAACTGAACAGGCCCAAACCAAAGGCAAAGCCTAGGCGCATGGCCTCGCGCGCCGTCATCGCATCGCGCAGCATCCAGAACAGCACTGCCAGCGCCAGCACCGGCAACACAAACCAGCCCCACGGCGCGTAGCCGAATACGCTGATCACGCCCAAGGCGAAAGCAAGTATAGATTTCCACATGGCGCGGCATGATGCCGCAGTCATACAATCCGCGCCATTTCTACCCACCGTGTGCAGGAGCCGTCATGCCCGTCAAACTCACCGCCCCCGATCCCGCTGCGTTGTTGCCGGTTCCCGGCATCGAACTGGGCATTGCCAGCGCCGGCATCAAAAAGCCCGGTCGTCGCGATGTACTGGTGATGCAGATCGCCACCGAATCGGAAACCGTCGGCGTGTTCACCCAAAACCGCTTTTGCGCCGCCCCGGTCACAGTTTGCAAGGAACACCTGCATACCGAAGCCGGCATCCGCGCCCTGGTAGTCAACACCGGCAACGCCAACGCCGGCACCGGTGCAGAAGGCCTGCTGCGCGCCCGCGAAACCTGCATTGCGCTAGGCAACCTGCTGGGTGTCGGGCCAGAGCAAATCATGCCGTTCTCCACCGGCGTCATTCTGGAGCCACTGCCAGTCGACAAGATCATCGCCGTGCTGCCAGAGGCCATCGCCGATCTCAAGCCTGCAAACTGGGCGCAGGCGGCCACAGCCATCATGACCACCGACATCGTATCCAAGGCGGCCAGCCGCAAGCTCATGCTCGATGGCGTCGAGTTCGTCCTCACCGGCATCGCCAAGGGATCGGGCATGATCCATCCCAACATGGCCACCATGCTGAGCTTTGTGGCCACCGACGCGCCGGTGTCATGCGAGGCGCTGGAAGCCATCCTGCGCCATGCCGTCAATAAATCGTTCAATTGCATCACCGTCGATGGCGACACCTCGACCAACGACTCGTGCATCCTCACCGCCACCGGCGCGACCGCCGCGCCCATCATCATGGACGATGGCGATGCGCGTTTTCCCGCGCTGCGCGACGCGGTGACTGAATTGATGATCGAGCTGGCCCAGGCCATCGTGCGCGACGGCGAAGGTGCCACCAAGTTCATGGAAATCGCCGTCGAAGGCGGCACGACCGAGGCTGAATGCAAACAGGTCGGCTATGCCATCGCCCACTCGCCCCTGGTCAAAACCGCGTTCTTTGCTTCCGACCCCAATCTGGGCCGCATCCTCGCCGCCATTGGCTACGCCGGCATCGGCGATCTCGATGTGAGCAAGCTGCGCCTGTGGCTGGGCGATGTGCTGGTGGCCGAACACGGCGGCCGCGCCGCCAGTTATGTCGAAGCCGAGGGCGCCGCGGTGATGAAGGCCGAAGACATCCGCGTGCGCATCGACCTCGCCCGTGGCACAGCCACTGCCACGGTGTGGACCTGCGATTTCTCCTACGACTATGTAAAGATCAATGCCGAATACCGCAGCTGATCGCGCATCGATCCCGCGCGTCGAGGTTGTCGCCGCCATTATCGAACGCCCGGATGGCGCATTTTTGATGGCCAACCGCCCCGAGGGCCGGGTCTATGCCGGCTGGTGGGAGTTTCCCGGTGGCAAGATCGAAGTCGGTGAATCGCTGCAACACGCGCTCGCCCGCGAGTTGCACGAGGAACTGGGCATTACGGTGCACACCGCGTATCCGTGGATCACGCGCGAGTTCGACTATGAACATGCGCGGGTGCGCCTGAACTTCTTTCGGGTCACCGCCTGGACCGGCGAGCCGCATCCGCACGAAGGCCAAGGCGGGTTGTGCTGGACGCAGGCCAACAACCCCACGGTTTCACCCATCCTGCCAGCCAACGGACCCATCCTGCGGGGGCTGCAACTGCCGCTCGAATACGCCATTTCAGAGGCCGCAAAGCATGGGCCGGAAGATTTTTTGCGTCGCCTTGATGTGCGCCTGCAAAACGGGCTGCGTTTGGTGCAGTTACGCGAAAAAGCGTTTGCGCCCGCCGAATATGCCGCCCTGGCGACAGCCATCGCCAATCGCTGCCGCGCCTTTGGCGCCAAGTTGTTGATCAACGCCGATTGTGCTTTGGCAGAACAAGTGGGGGCCGGAGTACATCTCAACAGCCAGCAGTTGCGCCAACTGTCGACCCGGCCCGATCTGCCCTGGGTGGGGGCTTCCTGTCACGATGCAGCAGAGCTGGCGCAGGCTGTAGCGCTAGGCTGTGATTTCGCGGTGCTCTCGCCAGTGTTGCCCACGGCTTCACATCCGGACGAACCCGCGCTGGGCTGGCCCGCATTTGCTGACCTGATACGGGGCTGCCCGGTGCCAGTCTTCGCCCTCGGCGGTCAGTCGCACCAAACGCTGGAAGCCGCACGCCAGCATGGCGCCCACGGCATCGCGGTCAAGGGCAGCGCCTGGAAGGTCTAGTGCTTACTTGCAGTTTTCCCGATCGATCAGCCCGCGCTCTGCCAATTCGGCCAGTGAAGATTCCATCGTCAGCATCCCTTCGCCGCGCGCCGTCTGCATGGCGCTTTCGATTTGGTGGATACGGCCTTCGCGGATCAGGTTGCGTACCGCGTGGTTACACACCATGACCTCAAACGCCGCCACCCGCCCTGCGCCATCCTGCCGCCGGCACAGCCGCTGGGTGCACACCAGCCGCAGCGATTGCGCCAACTGGGCGCGCACCTGGCCTTGCTGCTCGGGCGGGAACACATCGATGATGCGGTTGATGGTATTAGGCGCGCCGCTGGTGTGCAGGGTGGCAAACACCAGATGCCCGGTTTCGGCCGCAGTCAGCGCCAAAGACACCGTTTCCAGATCACGCAGCTCGCCCACCAGGATAACATCCGGATCTTCACGCAAGGCCGCGCGCAGTGCCTGGGCAAAAGAGCTGGCATCACGGCCCACCTCGCGTTGAAACACCACCGAACGGCGATCCTCATGGATGTATTCAATGGGGTCTTCGATGGTCAGGATGTTGTCCGAACGATCACGGTTGACGCGACCGATCAGCGCCGCCAGGCTGGTACTTTTACCCGACCCGGTGGGGCCGGTGACCAGCACCAGTCCGTTGGGCTGGCGGGTGACTGCCAGCAGCGCCGGTGGCAGGTTCAACGCTTCGGGCTCGGGAATGCTGGATTCCAGCCGCCGCAGAATGACGGCACGGCCCCGCATACCGCGCGCAAAGCTGGCGCGATAGCGTTGACCATCGACCTCAATCGCCAGATCCGCGTCGCCCTGCGTCTCAAAACGCTGCCGCAACCCCCCCTCCAGATACTGGTCAAAAAAGGCATCGAGCATTTCCGGGATCACGAGCGCACCGGGCAGCGTTTCGATCTCGCCATTCACTCGCACGGCGGCTGCGCGCCCCTCGTGCAAATGCAGGTCCGACAACCCGGCCCGACCCGCCTGGGAACGAATGATGTCTGCAAGATTCATGACGGCTCCGGTTTTTTCAAAATTGAGACGATGTTAGTGTTAAAATACACCCATGAACGCACCCACCCGCCCCCTCTGGAAAAGCCTTTTGATCAGCAGCGTCACCCTGCTGGGTGCGGCAGGCATCGTCGCAGGCGTCTGGGTGCGGCAACAGGAAGTGCCGGTACAGCGCTTGCAATGTGCCGATCTCGCCCAGGGCTGCACGCTGCAAACCCGCAACGGCACGGTCGAGATTCGCAGCAGCGAGCGTATCCAGGCCATGCTACCGATCGAACTCAGCGTCACCGCGCCCAAGGTCACGCGCGTCGAGGCCAGCTTTGCCATGGTCAACATGGACATGGGCTTCAATCGCTACACCCTCAAACGCGATGCCGCTGGCATCCATCGTGCCCGCATCACCTTGCCGTTTTGCATCTCCGGGCGCGGCGACTGGCTGTTGAGCCTGGACCTTGATGGCGCTCGCGTAGAGATTCCGTTTACGGTCGAGAATGCCGTCAACATGCAATAGCCCACTTGCGGCCATGTCCAGCTGTCATCACAGCGTCATAATTTATAAGCCCTCGCCTTTTATAATCTGTGCAATCTTTTGCCCGTCAGGGATGGAGCACTTCAAATGACCGAACATACCTACAAGCCTTTCGATGCCGATTTGGAAAAACTGCGCGCCCTTGTGCTGGAACTGGGGGGCATGGTCGAATCCCAAGTGCTAAAGGCCGTCACCGCGCTGGCCGAACACGACGGCACGCTAGCCAACGAGGTGATCGCAACCGAACGCCAGGTGGACGCTTTGGAGGGCTCGGTGGATGACCTTGCCACCCAGATCATCGCCCTGCGTTGCCCCACGGCGAATGATTTACGCATGATTCTCACTGTCGCCCGATCGGCTTCCGATCTTGAGCGCATTGGCGACAAGGCCGTCAAGATTGCCCTCTATGTCCACAAGATGATCGACTCCGATCGCCTGCAAAGTCCGCGCTACAACGAAATCCGCTTCATGTCCGACCTGTCGCTGAAGATGCTGCGCGAGGCGCTTAATGCCTTCGCCCGCCTGGACGCACACGCAGCCACCGACATCTGCCGCCAGGACCTGCAGGTAAACGAAGAGTTCCGCCACATCACCCGCAACCTGATGACCTACATGATGGAAGACCCGCGCACCATCAGCACCTGCATCGACCTGATGTTCCTGGTCAAGGCCATCGAGCGCATCGGCGACCATGCAGTCAATATCGCCAACTATGTGGTGTACATGGTCGAAGGCAAGAATGTGCGCCATGCTACGCCCGACGAGATCGAGGCACAGCTCCGTTAAACCTGGAAACCTCAATTGACCACTCCTTAGCCCTCGTAAGACCGCAACGGCGTAGTCGATTCCGCATCAAACGGGGCCCCATCTTGGGGCCCCGTTTATTTTTCCTGTCGCCCCAAACAGATAGACAGCACCCGTCATAAGCAAAATTTAACAATCCACTCATTCATGCTTAAGGGCACATCAAAAACAATATGCTCACCACGCAATTTCGCGTGCCTTTTTGGAGATACCCCATGAATCGTTTGCTGACCGCTTTGTTTGCCGCCGCCTCCCTGATCGCTTTCAGCGCTTCCGCTGCTGACAAGGCTGCCGCTCCGGCTGCTGCCCCGGCTGCTCCGGCTGCTGCCGCTGCTCCGGCTGCTGCTCCGGCTGCTGCTCCGGCTGCTGATGCCAAGGCCGAGAAGAAGGCCAAAAAAGCCAAGAAAGATGCTCCGGCTGCTGATGCCAAGGCCGCTCCGGCTGCTGACGCCACCAAGAAGTAATTTCTCTGGCGGAGTAAGCGGGGCTTCGGCCCCGCTTTTTTTTGCCTCCGGCTACGACCATAATCACCCCATCATGAAAATATTACTGGCCGAAGATGACCCCATGATCGGACGCAGCGTCGCAAGCGGCCTGCGCCATGCCGGTTTTACCGTGGACTGGGTGCTGGATGGCACTTCCGCCCTGCAAGCGCTCAGCAGCAGCGAGGGTTACGCTGCCCTGGTGCTGGATTTAGGGCTTCCCAAACTGGATGGCGTGGGCCTGCTGCACAACATCCGCAACCGCAACGACACCATCCCGGTGCTCATCACCACCGCACGCGATTCCGTGGCCGACCGCATCAGCGGTCTCAACCTGGGCGCCGACGACTATCTGGTCAAGCCCTTCGACCTGGATGAACTCACCGCCCGCCTGCGCGCCCTGTTGCGCCGCAGCCAGGGTCGCGCCCGCAACGAGCTGCGGATTGGCGGCCTCAGCCTGCGCCCGGAAAGCCACGAGGTACTGCTTAACAACCAGCCACTCACCCTCTCTCAGCGCGAATTTGCCTTGCTGGAAATCCTGATGGGCCAGGCGGGCAATACGGTTTCGCGTGAAACCCTGGAAAAAAGGCTGTACGGCTGGAAGGACGAGGTTGCCAGCAACACCATCGAGGTGCACCTGCACAACCTGCGGCGCAAGGTGGGGCACGACTGGATCCGTAATGTGCGCGGAGTGGGCTACAAGATCATCGACCCCCAGCAATTGCCGCCATGAAATCCATTCGCCGGCAGCTACTTATCTGGCAGATTGGCGCGCTGCTGGTCACCGGATTACTCATCAGCATCATCACTTACAGCCTGGCCTGGAATGGCTTCAACCGGGTGCGCGATTACACCCTGGAACAGGTTGCCCACGCCATCCTCCGCCACGGGATCGAGGCCGATAGCGAAACCGAGACATGGGAGGACGAGGGTCGCTTTGTCAGCCAGATCTGGGAGCGAAAGGACAGACTGGCGTATTCGTCGCGCCCCAATATCGCCATACCGCGACAACTGGATGGCTGGAACTCGGTCACGCTCGGACATGAAGTCTGGCGGACCTTTACGTTGCGCCACGCCAACTTGACCATTCAGGTCGCCTCACGCCAGACCAACCGCAATATCCGTTTCGCCGCGATGGCACCCTGGCTGCTGCTGCCGTTGATCACCCTGATTGCCATCCTCGGCGCGTTGATCTGGTTTGCGGCTGTGCGCGCCTTATTGCCCTTACGGATAATCCGCGCCGAGATCGACAACCGGGATGCGACCAGCCTGCATCCCTTGCTCAGTACCGACATGCCCGAAGAGGTGCAGCCGATGCTTGGTGCCATCAATGATTTGCTGCAACGACTGGAAGAAACCCTGACCCTGCAACGCCGCTTCATTGCCGATGCCGCCCATGAATTGCGCTCCCCGCTCACCGCCATCCGCCTGCAAGCGCAACTGGCAGAGCGCAGCGAAAACGCTGCCGAACGAGCCGAAACCCTGGCGCATCTCAAGGCCGGCGTCGAACGGGCCGCGCACATGGTGAACCAATTGCTGGATCTGGCCCGCATCGAACCGGACAACCTTCCCGCACATGCCTCGCCCGTCGCGCTCGATGCCTTGGTCAAGACGGTCATCAGCAACCATTCGCTGTTGGCCGACAGCCGCAACATCGACCTGGGTCTGGTCGATGCCAGTCCCACAACCCTGCATGCACATCCAGAAAGCCTGCGCACGCTGCTAAGCAACCTGATCGACAACGCCGTGCGCTACACCCCCAAGGGTGGGCGTATCGATGTCTCATTGTGCGAGGTGGCCGGCAACGCCGTTTTACGGGTAGAAGACAGCGGCCCCGGAATCCCGGTCGACGAGCGCGACCGCGTATTCCAGCGTTTCTACCGTCTGGCCGGTCAATCAACGCCAGGCAGCGGCCTGGGGCTTGCCATCGTCGCCGGCATTGTTAAAGGCATGCATGGCAGCGTAAGCCTCGGCACCAGCACCCTTGGCGGGTTACAGGTTGAGGTGCGCCTACCTCTTCGAAGCTGACCCTTCCGAACATCTCGCCCCTTGCGACCGAAAGCGAGATCCTTTTCCTGTGTTATAAATCGCGGGTTTATTCTGGCTAAGGGGCCTTCAGATGAAACTCTCGACATTCGCACTCTCCGCACTTACCCTCGTTTTGGCACTCACGCTGGCCGGTTGCGGCAAAGGCGACGGCGACGGCGTCATCAAGATCGGCTCCGTAGCCCCGTTGACCGGGCCACAGAACCACATCGGCAAGGACAACGAGAACGGTGCCCGTCTGGCCGTGGATGAAATCAATGCCAGCGGCCTGAAAATCGGTGGCAAGACAGTGCGCCTGGAGCTCATCGGTGAGGACGATCAGGCCGAGCCCAAGACCGCCACCATCGTTGCCCAGAAGCTGGTTGACGATGGCGTAGTCGCCGTCGTTGGCCACCTGAACTCGGGCACATCCATCCCCGCCTCCAAGATCTACTTCGACGCCGGCATTCCCCAGATTTCTCCCTCAGCCACCGCCGTCAAGTACACCACCCAAGGCCACAACACCGCCTACCGGGTGATGGCCAACGATGCCCAGCAGGGGCGCGTCCTGGGCCAGTTTGCCGTAACCCGACTGGGCGCAAAGAAGATCGCCATCATTGACGACCGCACCGCCTACGGACAAGGGCTGGCGGACGAGGTGGAAAAGGCCGTCAAGGCCGCCGGCGGCACCGTGGTGGCACGAGAGTTCACCAACGACAAGGCCACCGATTTCACCGCCATCCTCACCAGCATCAAGGGCAAGACCCCCGACCTGATCTTCTTTGGCGGCATGGACCCTCAAGGTGGCCCCATGGCCAGGCAGATGCAAAGCCTGGGCCTCTCTGCCCGCCTGTTGGGCGGCGACGGCCTGCAGAACGGCAACTTCATCAAGCTGGCCGCCACCGATGCCGAGGGCGTTATGGCTTCATCCCCCGGCCTGCCCATCGACTCCATGCCTGGCGGTGCCGAGTTCCGCAAGAAATTTGAGGCCAAATTCGGTCCTATCCTGATTTACGCCCCCTACGCCTATGACGCCGTCCATGTCCTGGTGACGGCAATGCAACGAGCCGACTCCAGCGAGCCGGCGAAGATTCTGGCGCAACTCCCCAAAACCGACCTGCAGGGCGTCACCGGCCCGGTGAAATTCGACGCCAAGGGCGACACCAGCGGCGGGGCCGTGACCCTGTACGAGGTCAGGGGCGGCAAGTGGGTGGTGCTGGAAACGGTCAAATAATCCTCGCCAGGGAGAGGGATGAGGCGGACGGATATGGATATATTCACCCAACAACTCGTCAACGGCTTGGTGCTGGGTAGCATCTATGCCTTGGTGGCTCTGGGCTACACCATGGTTTACGGCATCCTGGAACTGATCAACTTTGCCCACGGCGAGGTCACCATGGTGGGGGCCATGGTGGCCCTCTCGGTCATCGGCGTACTGGTGGGTGCAGCGCCGGATCTGCCCGGGGTACTGGTGGCTCTGGGTGGCATCCTGGTGGCCATTCCCACCTGCATGGCACTCGCCTTTGGCATCGAAAAAATAGCCTACCGCCCACTCCGCCAGGCGCCCCGCTTGGCGCCGCTGATCACCGCCATCGGCGTGTCCATCATCCTGCAAAACCTGGCCATGCTGATTTGGGGCCGGCAATACATCTCTTTCCCGGAAATCCTACCCCCGGTACGCTACGAATTCCTCGGCGCCCACATCAGCCTGATCCAGATCACCATCGTTGTGCTGGCGCTGGGCACCATGGCCGGACTATGGTTACTGGTGGAACACACCCGCCTCGGTCGCGCCATGCGCGCCACCGCACAGTCCCGTGAGGTCGCAGAACTCATGGGCGTGAATGTAGATCGGGTGATCTCGGCCACCTTTGTCATCGGTGCCGCCATCGCCGCCATCGCCGGGGTGATGGTCAGCGCCTATTACGGTCTCGCGCACTATTACATGGGCTTCATGTTGGGCCTGAAGGCCTTCTCCGCGGCAGTGCTGGGCGGCATCGGCAACCTCTTCGGCGCCATGCTGGGAGGTCTGTTGCTCGGGGTCATCGAAGCGCTCGGTGCCGGCTATATCGGCGACCTCACCGGAGGCTTTCTCGGCAGCCACTATCAGGATGTATTCGCCTTCTTCGTGCTGATCGGTGTACTGGTGTTCCGACCTTCCGGTCTGTTGGGCGAACGGGTCGCCAATCGTGCTTAAGGCTTTGCACCAGCGGCCACACCTGACCGCCATCCTGCTCGCCGTCGGTCTGGCCGCCTTGCCGTTCCTGGTCGGCACCGGTCTTGGCAACTCCTGGGTGCGGGTGCTGGATTTCATCCTGCTCTATGTGTTGCTGGCCATCGGCCTCAACATCGTGGTAGGCCATGCCGGTCTGCTCGATCTCGGCTACATCGCCTTTTATGCCCTTGGCGCCTATCTCTATGCCTGGCTCGCCAGCCCGCATTTTGGTCTACACCTGCCGTTTTGGGCCGTGCTCCCCATGGGAGCGGCTCTAGCCGGCCTGTTTGGTGTGCTGCTGGGCACACCCACGCTACGCTTGCGGGGTGACTACCTGGCTATCGTCACCCTGGGCTTCGGCGAGATCATCCGCATCTTCATGAACAATATGAACACGCCGTTTAACCTCACCAACGGCCCCCAGGGCATGAGCCTGATCGATCCGGTGAGCATAGCCGGTCTCTCCTTCGGCAGGCCATTGCATGTCCTTGGCGTGACCGTGCCGCCCACCTATCTCTATTACTACCTGTTCCTGGCCTTCACCCTCTTCGCCCTCTTCATCGCCCTGCGCCTGCAAGACTCCCGCATTGGGCGGGCCTGGGCCGCCCTGCGCGAGGATGAGATCGCCGCAGCCGCCATGGGCATCAACACCCGCAATGTAAAACTGCTCGCATTCGCCATGGGCGCCACCTTCGGCGGCCTTGCCGGCGGCCTGTTTGCCGCCTTCCAGGGCTTCATCAGTCCGGAGAGCTTCTCCCTTTGGGAATCCATCCTGGTGCTCTGCATGATCGTGCTGGGCGGCATGGGCAACATCCCCGGGGTCATCCTCGGTGCCGTACTACTCACGGTGATTCCCGAAGCGCTGCGTTACATCGGTGACCTGCAACGGTCCACCCTTGGACACATAGCAATAGACCCGTCGGACCTGCGCATGTTGCTGTTTGGCGTCGCCCTGGTGGCCATGATGCTGTTCCGCCCGGCCGGCCTCATCCCCTCGCGCCAGCGCAAGCGTGAGCTCGCCGCAACCGACAGTGTGGCGACCCAGGAGCAGGGCGATCTCTACGACGCACGAGCCTGAAATGGCAGCCTTACTTGCGGTCGAGAATGTCACCAAACGCTTCGGCGGCCTTGCCGCGCTGGAGGGCGTAAGCCTATCGGTGGCCGAGGGAGAAATTTACGGCCTGATCGGCCCCAACGGCGCGGGCAAAACCACCTTGTTCAATTGCATGACAGGGCTCTATTCGGCCACCTCCGGCACGGTGCGCCTGAACGGCACCGAGATACAAGGCCAAAAACCGCACCAGATCGTAAGGCACGGTTTTGCCCGCACCTTCCAGAACATCCGCTTGTTTGCCAACATGACCGCACTGGAAAATGTCATGGTGGGGCGTCACAGCCGCAGCCATGCCGGCGTGCTGGGTGCAGTGCTGCGCTGCCGCCGCACCCGCGCGGAGGAGGCGGATATCCGCGAACACGCTCATGGCCTGCTGAAGTATGTCGGCCTCTCCGTCCGCAGTCACAGCCTGGCCTGTCATCTGTCCTATGGTGATCAGCGCCGCCTGGAGATTGCCCGGGCACTGGCCAGCGAACCCAAACTGCTTGCCCTGGACGAGCCGGTGGCCGGCATGAACCCGACAGAACGACAAGAGATGGATGATCTGTTCCGCAAGCTGCGCGACGGCGGCATCACCCTGTTGCTGATCGAACATGATGTGAAACTGGTGATGGGCCTGTGCGACCGTGTCGCCGTACTGGATTACGGTCGCAAGATCGCAGAAGGCCCCGCCGAGAGGGTGCGCAAGGATCCGGCCGTGATCGCCGCCTATCTGGGAAGCGCGGCATGACGCCCACGGCGCCAGCCCTGCTCTCCGTGCAGGGGCTCAAGGTGGCCTACGGCGGCATCCACGCCGTGCGCGGCATTGACTTCGAGGTGGCCCAGGGCGAACAGGTATGCCTCATCGGCGCGAACGGCGCAGGAAAAAGCAGCGCCCTCAAGGGAATCATGGGCTTGATCCCGCATAGCGGAAAAGTGCATTTCGATGGCCACAGCCTGCGCCACCAGCCCACCCACGCCATCGCCACCCGCGGCATAGCCTTGGTACCCGAAGGGCGCGGCATATTTGGCCGCCTGACGGTAGCGGAAAATCTGGGCATGGGTGCCTACACCCGCAACGATCGCATCGGCATCCAGACAGACCTGGCACAGGTGTACGACCTGTTCCCGCGCCTGGCGGAACGAAATCGCCAACTGGCCGGCACCCTGTCCGGCGGCGAGCAACAGATGTTGGCCATCGCCCGCGCCCTGATGGGACGGCCACGCCTGCTGCTACTGGATGAGCCCAGCATGGGCCTGGCGCCTCTCATGGTGCACAAGATCCACGAAATCATCGCCGCCATCGCCGATCGCGGGGTCACGATCCTGCTGGTGGAACAGAATGCCCATCTGGCATTGAAGATGAGCCAACGAGCCTATGTCATGGAAAGTGGCATCATCACCCTCTCCGGTGCCTCTACCCAACTGGCCAACGATCCTCAGGTACGAGCCGCCTACCTTGGCGAATGCACAGAATCGGGCCACGATATCACTTGAAAAATCGACACAAAATATTTTTGACAGCCCCAAAAAAAGCCCGTGATAATGCGCCGCGCCCGATTTTTCGGGCGTTACTCACCACCATTCAGAAATGAAGGAGATCTTATGAAATTGACCGCTCTGGCTTCTGCCATCGCCCTTGTCGCCGCCTCCAGCTTCGCTGTTGCCGATGTCGCATCCAATCTGCTGGACCCGGCCAAGATGGCCGATCCCGCCAAAGACCCGAAGGCTGCCGTGGCCACCATGCAGGCGCTGATGGACCCCTCGACCTCAATGGCCCTGATGCAAAAATCCATGGACCCGGCCACCATGACCAAGATGGCTCAAAGCGCCATGGATCCGCGCACCGCCATGTCCTACATGCAATTCACCGATCCGGCCATGGCCATGAAGTGGATGGGCGCCGGCATGGATCCCAACCTCTACATGGGCATGATGCAGCCGATGATGAATCCCGCCACCTCTATGAAGTGGATGATGGCCCCCATGGATCCGCGCATGATGAACATGGGCATGCAGATGATGAACCCGGGCACCTCCATGAACTGGATGATGGCGCCCATGTCGCCCGCCAACATGAACCTGATGATGGCACCGATGAATCCCGGCATGTACACCGGCATGATGGGTGCTGCGATGGACCCGAGGTCCTACGGCACCTGGGGCTCCTTCATGAACCCCGCCACCTACGGCGGCATGACCAACATGGCCAACCCCTTTGCCATGATGATGCCGGTAGCAGCACCGGCCAAATAATCGGCCAGCCCTGCGAAAAAGGCGCCTCCGGGCGCTTTTTTCATGTGCGCCGGCTATCGCCGCCAGCGCCGCAGACCGCGTTCAGTCAACATCGCGTCGAGCGGCACATCCCAAGGATCGACCGGCAACGCGGCGAGCCGCTGACACTCGAACGCCACCCCGACCAGCAAAGGCTTGCGCCAGAGATCTCGGCCGCGAAGATAGGCCAGCGTCGCGTCGTAATAGCCGCCCCCCATACCTATACGGTTGCCCGCCGCATCAAAGCCCAACAGCGGCAAAAACAATATGTCCAAATGCGCAGCCCGCACCCGCTTATAGCTGCGATGGCTCTGCTCAGAAATGCCATAGCGATTGGGTGTCCAGCGCCCCTCCGCCTGTAACGCGACAAACCACAACTTACGCTGTCGCGCCGGCGGCACCACCGGCAAATAACACCGCGCGCCCTTGCCCAACCCCCGGTTAAGCAACGGCAACACATCGATCTCCTCCTTGGCGGGCAGATACAACCCGCAGCGCTTGCCAAACGCCAGCAATGCCTGGCCATGCCGGGCAATCGCCTGCGCCGCCGCGCGGCGGTCACGCGGCTTCAGCGCACGGCGCAACTGGCGCAAGCGCTTGCGAAGCTCGGATTTGGATTCTGTGGAGGGGGTTTGAAAAGCAGCAGGGCACATCAAGTCAGACCCTATCCACCAACCAAGGCCGCTTACTTGAACCCTGGGGTTCAAGGTGGCCACAGCGCAACTGTTTTGGGTTCATGAAACGGGTCACGAACACGCCCGCAGTCTGTAACCGCAGCCAACGGCAAGATATCGGCTCAAATGCACGACCTTGGCTAGCAACAGGGTCAGAGCAGATTATCCTGAGGTGAAAGCGCCGAATCAAGCTGCGCATCGATATGTGCCAGCCGCGCCGTCAACTCGGCCGGATCTATGCCGGCGCCGCGTGAGCTGATGTAATCGTGGGTGATGTTGAGGGCGGCCATGACCGCAATCTTTTCTGCGCCGCTGACCTTGCCGCTATCGCGAATCTCGCGCATCTTGCGATCGAGCAGATGGGCGGCCTGTTGCAGCCGTTCTTTCTCGTTGTCGGGGCAGGCGATGCGGTATTCACGGCCGAGGATACTGACATCCATGCTGATGACATTGCGACTCATCAGGACAACCTCTTGATCAGGGACTCGACCCGCTCGGTGGCCACTGTCAGCCGTTCGGACAAAGAACGGTTGGCGTTTTCCAGCGCCAACAGGCGCTGTCTGAGCTGGAGGTTTTCTGTAGCGAGCGCCTGATGCTTATCAAGCAACTGCGCCAGCTTGGCCTCGATGGAATCCAGGGTCGGCAACATGGTGCGCACTATAATCGCACCCAGATTTTCCAGCAACTTATGAAAACTTATTACGGTCGTTTCGCGCCTACGCCCAGTGGCCCGCTGCATGCCGGTTCGCTGCTGGCAGCTCTAGGCAGCTATCTGGATGCCCACGCCCACGGCGGTCACTGGCTGTTGCGCATCGAGGACATCGATCCGCCACGGGTACGCCCGGGCGCTGCCGATGCACAGATTCGCAGCCTCGCCGCCTACGGCTTCGAGTGGGATGGCGAGATCGTCTGGCAAAGCCAGCGCCTGGCGCTTTATGCCGAAGCGCTGAACGCGTTACGCGATCATGTGTATCTCTGCGCTTGCAGCCGCAAAACACTGGCCGCGCACGCCCGCTCAGGTGTGGATGGGCCGGTCTATCCCGGCACCTGTCGCCATGCAAAGCATCCCCCGCCGGGCGCTATGCGTTTTATCGTGCCCAATACGCGCATTCATTTTGATGACGCCTTGCAAGGCCACATCGGCTGCGACATCGCGCGGGAGTGTGGCGATTTCGTGTTGCGCCGGGCCGATGGGGTGGTCAGCTACCAACTGGCCGTCGTCGTCGATGATGCGGCGCAAGGCATTACCCATGTGGTGCGCGGTGCCGATCTGATCGCCTCGACCCCCCGCCAGATTGCACTGCAAGCCGCGCTCAATCTGCCCACGCCAAGCTATCTGCATCTGCCCGTGCTGCTCGATGCGGCGGGCGACAAACTCTCCAAGCAAACCCTGGCCGCACCGCTGGATGACCGCCACCCCCTGCCGGCGCTACTGCACAGCATGCGTCATCTGGGTTTTACGCCACCCGAGCCACCCGCCTCGCTGAGCGAGTTTTGGGCGTGGGCGCACGAAGCCTGGCAACGCACCGCTTTGCCCCGCGTCATGGCACTACGGGCAGAAAACCACAAAGATCAAGGCACAACCAGAATTCAAGCCGTTGTTATCCTTGACACTCACAAGACACATCCGGATAATGCGCGACCTTTCGCTGGTGAAGTAGCTCAGACGGTTAGAGCGGCGGATTCATAACCCGCAGGTCGGCGGTTCGATTCCGCCCTTCACCACCAACACTTTGCCTTGTTTGGCCTATTTTTCCGGAGCCAGAAATGAAAGCCGGTATTCATCCCGAATACAACGAAGTCGCCGTCACCTGTAGCTGTGGCAACACCTTCGCAACCCGTTCCACCCTGGGCAAGCCCTTGCATGTGGAAGTCTGCGCCGCCTGCCATCCGTTCTACACCGGCAAGCAGAAGATCGTTGACACCGCGGGTCGCGTCGAGAAATTCCGTCAGAAGTACGGCCTGAAAAAATAAGGCCGGCTTTGCCGAACCTCGAAAGGGCAGCCCTGGCGCTGCCCTTTTGCGCTTGCCCAAAAATTCCGCACGCAACCCGATATCCGCCTCATGCTGCCAACACCGCTTAGACACACCCTGTGGATCAGCCTGGTCGTGCTGTTCTGGGTGGGCTATGGCCTGACCGGGCATGACCTGTGGAAGATCGACGAGTTGGATGCGCTGCGAAGCCTCGAAGGCGCCCCACATCTGTATGCGCTCGTGGCCTCGCTGCTGGCCAAAACGGCGGTCGCCACCGGGTTTGACTTTATCGACGGCGCCCGGCTTGCCAGCGGGCTTTTTACCCTGGCGGCACTGGGATTTCTGGCGCTAGCGGCGCAACGGTTATTGGGTGCGGGGTTTGGGGTGGCCGCCGTGCTGGCGGCCATGGGCACCTTCGGGCTGATGCTGCGCGCCCATACCCTGACTCCCGAACTCGCCCTGTATGCCGGTTATGCACTGTTGCTGCATGGCGTCAGTCTGCACTCACGCTCCTCTCACCGGGCCGCTCTGGTCATGGGCGTTGCCAGTGTCTGGGTGTTCGCCGCACGCGGCATGGTCGACCTTGTGGCCGCATGGATCATCGTATTTGCGCCACTGGCGTTTCAGTCCTGGCGCATCAACAGCTATCGCCGTGCGCTCACCCTGTATCCGCTGTGGCTGGCCGTGGCTTTGTTGTTGTGGCTGGCGCTGTTGTCGCTTCATGGCGGCGGCGCGAGCTGGTGGCATTCAGTCACGACCTGGCCACGCATACAGGCGCCCAGCCTGTCGATGCTGACCTGGTTTACCTGGCCCCTGTGGCCGCTGGCGTTATGGGCCGTCTGGCATGAACGCCATCGCCTGGCGCGTTCCGTCGCCTTGCAACCGCTGCTGATTGCGCTGGTCTGCCTGGGCGTATTGAGCCTGCTCCCCGCCCATTCACTCGAGGCCAGCGCATTGCCCCTGTTGGCCCCGCTAACCTTGCTCGCGGCGCAAGGCGTCGCCTGGTTGCGGCGCGGTGAGGCGCAGGGCTTTTATTGGTTTGGAGCGCTCTTCTTTGCCTTTTTTGCGTTTGCATTCTGGTTTTATTTCAGCGCTTTGCAATGGAACACGCACCCCAGAACGGCTGCCCATCTGTTGCGTCTCACCCCTAATTACGCGCAGGACAGCGTCAACCAGATCGCCGTTCTTTTGGCCGTAACGGCCACCTGGGTCTGGATCATCGTCATACCCCTGTTCGGCCGCGCCGCCGTGCGTCCCGTTTTGGTCTGGGCCACCGGCATGGTATTGACCTGGACTCTGGCGTTCAGCCTGTTCGGTCCCTGGGCTAACGCTGGCTGGGGCTATAACACCTTGGTCCGCGACTTGCACCGCAACCTGCCGCAACAAGGCTGCGTGACCCTGGCGCACGACCTGCCCATCGCGCCCTTACTGCGCATCGAGCTTGGCACCCGCATCGGTCAAAACTGTCCGTGGCGCATCGAACGCGCAGAGGGTGCGGCCCAGCCCCTCTGGGAAGGCGCCCGCCCGCGCGATATAAGGCAGCGCTACCGGCTGGTCGCAAACTGACGCAGCCAGACCCGCAACCGACGAAAATCCTCGGCGGGCATGCTATCTGGCAACACCACGATGCGCCGCCTGCGGCCTTCGACCTCCAGGCTCAACCACACCATAAGCGGCGTCACCCGGCTGGCCGTATCCAGTCGCGCCGGTTTCCAGTCCTCGCCCTCGCGCAGCCACAGGTGGCCCGCAGTGCCCAGACGCAACACATCCGTGGGCTGCACCCGCACCTCGCGCGTCACATCCCACAGCAGCCACAGGCTGCCCAGCCACTGCAACGGACGCGGCAGATGCGCCGCCCATAGCCCCACCCAGGCCAGCATCCACAACGCCAGACGCATGAAACGCAGCCGTCGCGAAGGGCCGACCTGAACTTGCGTATAAACTTCACCGTGTTTCATCGTCCGAATTATCCCGTGATGCGTCGTTTGTTGTGCTTGCTGCTTGTGGTGCTATGGCCTGGCATGGCCTGCGCCCTTCCCACGATGGTAGCCGCAGCCCTGGCGCGTTCCGGCATTCCGCAGGACGCGGTCGGGATTCTGGTGCAACCGATCGGTGCTGCGCCACTTTTGGCCCACAACGCCGACACGCCGTTCAACCCCGCCTCGGTGATGAAGCTCGTCACCACCGCCGCCGCACTCGATCAGCTGGGCCCATCCCATCAATTCATCACTCGCGCCGCCATCGAGGGCGAGCTCGACGGTACCACCCTGCGCGGCACCCTGTATCTGCAAGGTGGTGGCGATCCGGCGCTGAGCCAGCCACGGCTGTGGGCCCTGCTGCGCGAACTGCGCAATCGTGGCATCCAGCGCGTCAGCGGCGATCTGGTGCTGGACGCCAGCGTGTACGCCCTGCCAGAAACCGACCCCGCCGCATTCGACGGCGCACCGCTGCGCCCCTATAACGCCGAACCTTCGGGGCTGATGCTGACCCACAACACCGTTGCCGTCACCTTGCACCCCGGTCCTGACGCCTTGCGCGTCACCCTCGATCCGCCCGTCGCGCCGATCCAGGTTGAGGCCACGATCAACACTCACGACGCCTGTTCCGCCTGGCGTGAGGATCGCAGCTTCGAGTCGAATGTCGGCGGCCTGCGCGTCATCGGCAGCTATCCACTGGCTTGCGGCACGCGCACCATATGGCTCAACCTGCTGCCGCCCGCGCAAAACAGCCTCGCGCACATCCATCTGCTGCTGCGGGAGCTGGGCATCGTGATCGAAGGGCAGATCCGCTTTGGCGCCACCCCGGCGACCGCGCACGAATGGCTGGCATGGCATTCGCCACCCCTGGCGCAACTCGTGGCCGATACCAACAAGTGGAGCAACAACCTCATGGCCAAGGCCTTGTTTCTCAATCTTGGCCTGCTAAACGATGCCCCCCCGGCCACCTGGAAAAAGGCCCGGCAACAGATGCAGGCATGGCTCTCAAAGCGGGAAATCCAAGGTGTCGTGATCGAAAACGGCGCCGGCCTGTCGCGCGCAGACCGCATCAGCGCCGCGCAGCTGGGACACCTGCTGGACGAAATCGCCCGCCAGCCTTACGCGCCTGAATTCATGGCCTCGCTGCCGGTCTGGGGGCGCGATGGCACCCTCAAAACCCGCCCCGCCGACCATCCCGCCGCAGGCCGCGCGCGTCTTAAAACCGGCAGCCTCAACGGCAGCCGCGCCCTGGCCGGCTTTGTGCACGCAACCGATCGGACATGGATCGTGGTCATGCTCATCAACCACCCTCGCGCAAGCCAGAGCACAAGCGCCCAAGAAGCCTTGCTGACCTGGCTGCTGCAAGCCCAAACATCCGGCAGCGATTGACGGTGCCTCCTTCCAATGCACCCAAAACCATTTTCTGCACAAGTCCTTTTATGTCTTTTCAGGCCATTTATGACTAAATCAGCGCCTACTTATGCACACTCTTGATGCGCATCAGCTGCAGCCCCTTATGCAGCCATTTACAAACCATGTACAAACACTAAGTCATTGTTTGTACAAACATAAAACTTATGCACAAAAAATAGGCAGGAACGGTAAAACGCCTATAAAACGCGGCATTCAGGCACATCGCCCCCAGTTTTCCACACAGTTATCCGCAGTTTTTGTGGAAAACCCTTGCAATCCTATCCCCAATAACGCATTTCGGGTTTTTGCTCGAAACCACTTTAACTTTCACCCGCATTTAGATGCATAGAACCTTGGCCATAAAATCGCCCCGGCCCTATGCCCGCGTCGCCTTCGATCTACCGCTACCGCGGCTGTTCGACTACCTCGCTCCGGCAGACTGTTGCGACCACGATATCGGTTGCCGCGTGCTGGCGCCGTTTGGCAAGCAAACCCGCGTCGGTATTCTGGTTGCGCTGACCGAGCACAGCGACCTCCCCGATGCGCAATTGCGCGCACTGACGGCCATCGACCGCGATACCCCGGGGCTTTCTCCCCTGCTCATGGCGCTGGGCCGTTTTGCCTCAGACTATTACCAATACCCGCTGGGGCCCGTATTGCTCGCCATATTGCCGCCGGCCTTGCGCGAGACACGCTTCCGTCGTCCGCCCCCTGCGGCCTACGCACTTACCCCGACAGGGGAGGCGCAGCTGACGCAACTCTCGCCCCGCGCTCACGCGCAACAGCGGTTGGCCGCGCAATTGCGTCAGGGACCAATGCCACGCACTGCGTTATCCGGCCTGGAAGCACCGCTACGCGCCTGGCTTAAGGCCGGCTGGGTCCAGGCGTGCGCCATCCCCTTGATGCCAGCCCCCACACCCATTGCACCGCCCCTGACCTCCGAACAGGCTGTCGCGTTGAATCATTTGCGCGAGGCCCCGGCTGGCTTTGGCGTACACCTGCTGTTCGGCGTCACCGGCAGCGGCAAGACCGAGATCTATTTACGCCGCGCGGCGGAGGTTATGGCAAACGGTCTACAGGTGTTGGTGCTGGTGCCCGAAATCCATCTCACACCGCAACTGCTGGCGCGTTTCCAGAACCGGTTCCCCGATCGCCGCATCGTCGCACTGCACAGCGGGCTTAACGATGGCGAACGGCTTACGGCCTGGCTGGACTGCGCCGAGGGGCGCGCCGATCTGCTGCTAGGCACACGCCTGGCCGCCTTCTCGCCGCTGGACCGGCTGGGGCTCATCATCGTCGATGAGGAACACGACCCCTCTTACAAACAGAGCGACGGTCTGCGCTACTCGGGCCGCGACATTGCCATCCGCCGCGCACAGATGACCGCCATTCCCATTCTGCTCGGCAGCGCCACGCCCAGCCTGGAAAGCTGGCACAACGCCCAACGCGGGCGTTACCAGCGCATCGACCTGTTGCAGCGCGCCCATCCCGAAGCCCACCTGCCGCGCCTCAGCCTCATCGACAGCCGCGCCGACCGGCCGCGCCAAGGCCTGACCCGCGCGCTCACCGAGGCTATTGATCAGCGCCTGCAACGCGGCGAGCAAAGCCTGGTATTCATCAACCGCCGGGGCTATGCGCCGGTGCTGCTCTGCCCGGCCTGCGGCCACACCGACGACTGTCCGCGCTGTAGCAGCCATCGCGTGCTGCATCGCCATCACGGCACTGCGCAACTGCGCTGCCACCTGTGCGGGTTGGCCGGCCCCATGCCCGAACAGTGCCCGAAATGCGGCAGCCACGACCTGCGCGCCGGCGGCCACGGCACCCAGCGTATCGAAGAAACCCTGGCCGAGCGCTTCCCCAACGCCCGCATCCTGCGCGTCGACCGGGACACCACGGCCCGTCGCGGTGCCTTTGCCGACATGCGTCAGGCCATCGAAACCGGTGCAATAGACATCTTGGTCGGCACCCAGATCCTGGCCAAAGGCCACGATTTTCCACGCCTCACCCTGGTCGGCGTGCTGGGCGCCGACTACGCCTTGCAAGCGCCCGACTTTCGCGCCGGTGAGCGGCTATTTGCCCAGCTCATGCAGGTCGCCGGGCGTGCCGGGCGTGCCGCAACGCCCGGCGAGGTCATCGTGCAGACCGCCTGGCCACGGCATCCGCTGTATGCCGCGCTTGCCGCACACGACTTCCCCAGTTACGCCCGCTTCAGCCTGCGCGAACGACAGGTGGCCGGTTTTCCGCCCTATCGTTACCAGGCCTTGTTGCGTGCGGACGCACGCAGCATGACCGAGGCCATGGCCTTTCTGGAATCGGCGCAACAGATTGCGCCCGCACCCGAGACCATTGCGCTGTTCGATCCTGTACCCGCCATCGTGCCGCGCATCGCCCGGCGCGAACGCGCCCAGATGCTGGTGCAATCCGCCTCGCGTCGAGCCTTGCAGACCTATCTTGGCACCTGGGTGGCCGCCTTGCATGTCTTGGGCAACCGGACGGTGCGCTGGTCCATCGATGTCGATCCGATCGAGTTATAGCGCCACCCGGCTATAATCCCGAGCAATTCAGGGAAATATCGTTATCTCCTCTCCTGCTTACTCGCTTCTGATTAAACGCTTTGAATACTGCAAACCCCAAGGCCGCGCTCATCGCCGCACTCACCACCGCCCGCAACCAGGTTGCCCCGGAAAGCACCCTCAGCATCGAACTGGAACGCCCGCGCGAGGCGCAGCATGGCGACTTTGCCTGCAATCTGGCCATGCAACTGTCGCGCGGCCTGCGTCGCAACCCGCGTGAAATCGCCACTGCGCTGGTCGAACACCTGCAAACCGCGCTGGCCGACTCAGGTCTGCTGGAAAAAGCCGAGATCGCCGGCCCCGGATTCATCAACCTGACCCTGACGCCGGCGGTCAAACTGGCCATCGTCGATCGCGTTCTGGCCGAGGGCGACGCCTTTGGCCGCACCGCGATGGGGGCCGGTCAATCCATCCAGGTCGAGTTTGTTTCTGCCAACCCCACCGGGCCGCTGCATGTGGGCCACGGTCGCGGCGCGGCGTTTGGCGCCAGCCTGGCCAATGTGCTCGACTTCGCCGGCTACCGGGTGACGCGCGAATACTATGTCAACGACGCTGGCCGGCAGATGGATATCCTGGCGCTGTCCACCTGGCTGCGTTATCTCGAATTGCACGGCGAGACGCTGGCCTTCCCGCCCAACGCCTATCAGGGCGACTATGTGCGCGACATGGCACGCGGCATCCAGTCGGCCCACGGTGACCGCTACCGCCGCATGGCTGCCGAGGTTTATACCAACGCACCGGATGTTGCTACTGATCCCGAGGCGCACCTCGATCACCTCATTGCCCGCGCCAAGGCCATGCTCGGCGCCGATTACGGCTTCGTCCACGGCTTTGCCCTGACCGAACAACTCGGCGACTGCCGCAATGACCTGACCGAATTCGGCGTCAGCTTCGACCACTGGTATTCCGAGCGCACCCTGCACGATGCCGGCCTGATCGACAAGGCCGTGGCACAGTTGCAAACGCACGGTCATATCTACGAACAGGATGGCGCGCTGTGGTTCCGTTCCACCGCCTTCGGCGACGAGAAGGACCGCGTGGTCAAGCGCGACAACGGCATCTACACCTATTTCGCCGCCGACATCGCTTATCACCTCAACAAGTTCGAGCGTGGTTTTGCCCGCGTCATCGACATCTGGGGCGCCGATCACCACGGCTACATTCCCCGCGTCAAAGGCGCGCTGACCGCCGCCGGGGCCGAAGCCGAGCGGCTGACCGTGGCCTTGGTGCAGTTTGCCGTGCTCTACCGCGACGGCCAGAAGGTTCCGATGTCCACCCGCTCTGGCCAGTTCGTCACCCTGCGCGAGTTGCGTCATGAAGTTGGCAACGATGCCTGCCGCTTCTTCTATGTGCTACGCAAATCCGAGCAGCACCTCGACTTTGACCTAGACCTGGCCAAGAGCCAGTCGAACGAAAACCCGGTCTATTACATTCAATACGCTCATGCGCGTATTTGCAGCGTCATGAACGCCAGCAGCGAAAGTGAGCAATCGCTTACAGGCACCAACCTGGCCCCATTGACGCACCCGCAAGAGCTGGCCTTGTGCGAACGGCTGGCTGCATTCCCCGAGGTTTGCCAACTGGCGGCCGACGATCTGGCACCGCACCACATTGCCTATTACCTCAAAGACCTGGCCGCCGACCTGCATGGTTTGTACAACAGCTGCCAGTTCTTGGTTGCAGATGCCGCCCTGCGACAGGCGCGCCTGGCACTGATCACCGCCACCCGCCAGACCCTGAAAAACGGGCTGCGCCTTTTAGGTGTTTCGGCACCCGCAACGATGTAAGCCGTGACACGAAACAATTTCGGTCCCGCAGCCACCCGCCGCAGCACCGCCCGTCCCAGGCGCGGCGGCAGTCTATGGACAGGCCTCATAGCCGGGATCCTGATCGGCATTCTGGCTGCAGCGGTCGTTGCTTGGTTTCTATCGCGCAGCAAATCCGAAAACACCAAGGCCGAGCAATTGGATGAAGTACTGCCCCCGCCCAAGTCCGGCAGCAAGCCCCAGCCCAAACCGCCCAGCCTTAAAATCCTGCCCGCACCAACAGTCACCGCACCGCCGGCACCCAAGGTTTTGCCTGCGCCCCCCCGTCCGGCTGCACCCGCCGATCCGGCATCCCAGGCACCGGTGCGTGCTCTGCCGCCCCCCATAGATTACAACTACGACAAAATCTTTCTCGGTGGCTCGCTCAAGCCGCGCGCAGCGGCGCGTCCGCAAGATCAATGGTGGCTCCAGGTGGCTGCCCTCAAAAACGAGGACGACGCCCGCCGCTTGCGCGCCAAGTTGCTACTACTCAACCTGGATGCCGTGGTGCAACGCGCCGATGTGGGTAATGTGCTGCTCTACCGCGTGCGCGTGGGCCCCTTCAGCCGCGAGGAGGACAGCTATGCCTCGCTCGAAATCCTTAGCCAGAACAACTACACTCCCCGCGCATTAAAGGAGACCGTCCTGCCATGAATCGAATCAAATCCGCCCTGCTGCTTGGCCTGATGAGCGCCAGCCTCTGGATGCTGCCTGGCGCAGCCAACGCCCAAGCGCCCTACATCACCGTCACCCCGGCGCAGCACACCGAGGTCGCGCCCGGCAAGATCGAGGTGCTGGAGTTCTTCTGGTACGGCTGCCCGCATTGCTTCGAGCTGGAACCCGAGCTTGCCGCCTGGGCCAAAAAGCTGCCGGCCCATGTCGTATTCAAGCGCCAGCCCGCCATCTTTTCCGACCGCTGGGAACCTCTGGCCAAGGCCTATTTCGCACTCGAAGCGTTAGGTGAGGTCGAGCGCCTGCACGGCGCGCTGCTCAATACCATCCACGCCGAAGGTCGCGACCTCAACGCCCCCGAGGCATTCTTTGCCTGGGCTGCGGCACAGGGCGTCGATGCCAACAAACTAAAAACCGCCTACCAGTCTTTCAGCGTTTTTTCCAAGGTCGCCAAGGCGCGCCAGCTTTCCAAGGCCTACCCGCTCAAAGGCGTGCCCGCCCTGGTGATCAATGGAAAATATCTGAGTTCTCCTTCCGACGCCGGCGGTTATGTGCCCTTGCTGCGTGTCGCTGATCAACTGATCGCGCGCGAAAGCAAGCGCTAGGATCGCCCCATGACGGATCTCATCCGCGTACTGATCGTCGACGACCACCCTCTCATCCGCGTCGGCATTCGTGGTGCATTAGCAGCACATCCGGACTTTGCCCCCGCCGGCGAGTGTGAAAGCCTGGCTGCCGCCCGCCACTGGCTGGCCGCGCATCCCGCCCCCCATGCCGTCATCCTCGACCGCAGCCTGCCTGACGGCGATGGCCTGGAGCTGACGAGCGAACTCAAGGCGCGGGGCTGCAAGATCATCGTGCTCACCGTAGAGGACGACGATACCGAGATCCGCGCTGCCGTCGAAGCCGGGGTGGATGGCTATCTGCTCAAATCCTCGGATACCGACCAGATCATGCATGCCATCGAGATCGTGCTGCGCGATGCCGGCGCCTTTCCGCCGCATATATTGCAAAAACTGGCGCGCAGCGAAGAAAACGATCCGCTCAAGGCACTCTCCGCCCGCGAGATGGAGATCGCCGAGTATGTCGCACAGGGCTACAGCAACAAGGTTATCGGCGCCAAGCTGGGCCTATCCGACAACACCGTGCGCAACCATCTGGCCAACATCATGCAAAAGCTGGGCTTCCACAATCGCGTACAGGTCGCCACCCAGGTGCTACAGCATCTGCGTCACCGCAAGCCTTAAACACACCACCTCCGCCCACTCACCCAAAACCGGAGAAGGGTTACTCCACCGTAACGGATTTCGCCAGATTGCGGGGTTTGTCCACATCCGTGCCCCGGGCGCAAGCGGTGTGGTATGCCAGTAATTGCAGCGGCACGACATGCAGAATGGGCGAGAGCGCACCATAATGCTCGGGCAGGCGGATGACCGATAGCCCCTCGGCAGCGCTGATGTGACTGTCCGCATCTGCAAACACAAACAATTCGCCGCCACGCGCCCTCACCTCCTGCATGTTGCTTTTCAGCTTTTCGAGCAGCGCGTCGTTGGGCGCCACCACGACGACCGGCATGGCGTCGGTGACCAGTGCCAACGGGCCGTGCTTGAGCTCGCCCGCCGGATAGGCCTCGGCATGGATATACGAAATCTCTTTAAGCTTGAGCGCACCTTCCAGCGCGATGGGGTAGTGCCGGCCGCGCCCCAGAAACAGGGCATTTTCCTTGCGTGCGAAGGCCTCGGCCCAGGCCATGATGCCCGGCTCCAACGCCAAAACCGCGTTGAGCGCCTGCGGCAAGTGGCGCAGGCGATAAATCTCGGCTGCCTCGGCGTCCAGACTCAAATGCCCGCGCAGCTTGGCCAGAGTCAGCGTCAGCAGGTAAAGCCCCGCCAGTTGCGTGGTAAACGCCTTGGTCGAGGCCACGCCAATCTCGACCCCCGCGCGGGTGAGGAAGGCCAGCGCGGTTTCGCGCACCATGGCGCTGGTCGACACATTGCAAACCGCCAAGGTGTGGGTGTGGCCCAGCGCCTTGGCATGACGCAAGGCGGCCAGGGTGTCGGCCGTTTCGCCCGATTGCGATACAACGATCACCAAGGCGTTGGGGTTGGGCACGGTGTCGCGATAGCGATATTCGCTGGCGATCTCGACCTGACAAGGGATGCGGGCGACGGATTCGAGCCAGTATTTGGCGGTCATGCCGGCATAGGCACTGGTGCCGCAGGCAAGGATGAGCACGCTGTCGATTTGCGCCAGATGCGCGGCGGCGTCAGCGCCAAACAGGGCGGCATCGATGCACTGAAGATCATCAAGGGTGTCGGCCACGGCAGTGGGCTGCTCGAATATTTCCTTCTGCATGAAATGACGATACGGGCCCAGTTCGGCGGTCAGCGACAAGGCCTGCACCGGCTGCCAGGGACGCTCGACCAAGGCGCCCTCACGCGATTCGATACGCAAGCCGCTGGCGCTGCATTGCACCAGGTCGCCCTCTTCGAGATAGGCCATCTCAGTGGCACTGCCGGCCACGGCCATCGCGTCCGATGCCAGATACACCGCATCTTCACTGCGCGCCACGACCAGGGGCGAACCGGCGCGAGCGCCGATCAGCATGTCCGGTTGATCGGCGGCCATCACGGCGATGGCATAGGCGCCCTGCAATTCTTCGGTTGCCGCTCGCACACTGGCAAACAGATCGCCGGCTGTCCGGGTGTCCGGCATTGTGTAGGCCAAGTGCACCAAGTGAGTGATCACTTCTGTGTCAGTATCTGATTCAAAGCGATAGCCCATCGAGGTCAAACGCATGCGCAGGGTGTCAAAATTTTCGATGATGCCGTTGTGCACAACCGCAATCAGATCGTGCGATACATGCGGATGGGCGTTCCGGGTATCCGGTTTGCCATGCGTCGCCCAACGGGTATGGGCAATGCCCAGCCCGCTTTCAAAGCTGCTTGCCTGCGCTTGCAGATCGGCCACACGCGCCGTCGTGCGGCTACGCACCACCGTGCCATCCCGCACCACCGCCACGCCGCAAGAATCGTAGCCCCGGTACTCAAGCCGGCGCAGGCCTTCCAACAGGACGGCTACCGTATTTGTCTTGCCCAGAGCCCCGACGATTCCGCACATATGGTGTCCCTCAGTGATTCAGTTTTTGTCGCGCTTGCGCCAGTTCGTCCGCCGACAGTTTGCGCTCGACCGAGGCGCGCGCCCGATCGGCACTGGCAAATTTCTTTTGCTCGGCGCGGCTAAACCACAGCCACGCCTGAATCAAATCTTGCTCAACGCCTTCGCCACGCAGATAGGCCAGTCCCAGGTTAAAAGCAGCCGCCGGGTGTCCTTGGCGCGCCGCCAGCTGCAGCCAGCGCATCGCACGCTCCAGATCGGGGGTGACATGCAAGCCCTGCGAGTAAATCTGGAACAACCCGTACTGCGCGTCAGCATGGCCCTGCTCGGCCAACGGCTCCCAGGCGCGGCGGGCTACGGTGTAATCAAAAAAACCGAATGCGCTACGCGCGGCCGCCACCGGATCCCTGGGTGCCGGCTGCGGGTTGGCATCCGAGCTGTAGGTACTGATCGATTTAGGGTCGTCAGAAATCGAATAACGCGCGTCTTCTGCGGCTACGGGTTGCGCGCATATCACAGCAATCGCTGCCAGCCAGGCTTTCAAAGTATTCATCGGAGGCCCTTTACTTCACAGTTTTAACGGGTCTCTTCCATCCAGTTATGGTGATTTGTTTCGCCCGCGACAGGGTGAGCTGTCCAGGCGGCGCATCCTTGGTCAGCGTGGTGCCTGCGCCCAGCGTGGCACCCTGGCCCACCGTGACCGGCGCGACCAATTGGGTATCGGAGCCAATAAAGGCATCGTCCTCGATCACCGTGCGAAACTTGTTGGCGCCATCGTAGTTGCAGGTGATGGTGCCCGCGCCAATGTTGACACGGCACCCCACCGTGGCATCGCCCACATAGGATAGGTGATTGATCTTGGAGTTGTAGCCGACCTGCGCATTTTTAATCTCGACAAAATTGCCGATGTGGGTTTCTGCCGCCAACTCGGTACCAGGACGCAGACGCGAAAACGGGCCGATGCGACTGGCCTCGCCCACCACCGCGCCATCGATATGGGTAAAGGGTTGCAGTTCCACACCATCGGCCAGGGTGGCGTTGCGGATCACGCAGTTAGCGCCCACTTTCACGCCATTGCCAAGTTTTACATGGCCTTCAAACAGGCAATTGATGTCAATGAAACAATCGCGGCCACAGCCAAGCTCGCCCCGGATGTCGATTCGTGCCGGGTCGGCCAGGGTGACGCCGGCAGTTAACAGCGCGTCGGCCAGATTGGCCTGGTGGCGCCGTTCCAGCTCGGCTAACTGTGCACGGCTGTTGACCCCCAGAACCTCCCACTCGGCGCCCGGATGACAAGGCACCACACGCACACCATCCGTCACCGCCATGGCGATGATGTCGGTGAGGTAATACTCGCCCTGTGCGTTTTGGTTGGAGAGTTGCGCCAGCCAAGCGTTAAGCCGGCCCGGCGGGACGGCCAGAATGCCGGTATTGACCTCGTCAATCGCCAGTTCTTCTGCCGTGGCATCCTTGTGTTCGACGATGCGCGCCACTTGCCCGGCGGCATCGCGCACGATGCGACCATAGCCCGCAGGGTTAGCCAACCGCACCGTCAGTAGCGCCAGCACACCTTCCTCCGCCAGGATGCGCATAGCGGCCAGGGTTTCGGCGCGAATCAGCGGCACATCACCGTACAGGATCAGCGTCATGGCGTCGCTATCCAGAAAAGGCAGCGCTTGCTGTACCGCGTGGCCCGTACCCAGTTGTGGCTCTTGGCGCGCCCAGGCGATGTCAGCCCGCGCAATCGCCTGCGGCAGCGTCTCACCACCGTGGCCGTACACCACACAGATCTTGTTTGGATTGAGACTGTCTGCGGCGGTCAGCACATGGCCCAAGAGCGACTTGCCGGCCAACGGATGCAGCACCTTGGGCAGGTCTGAATGCATCCGCGTGCCACGACCCGCAGCGAGTATGACAATGTTAATCATGGCCCCGGCCACCTGATCGCGGCCCAAGGCTTAGTGCGTACCGCGCAGTTTGTTGAGCGCTTGCAGTTGGGCAACGGCCTCTGCCAGCTCGGCCTGGGCGCGAGCGTAATCCATCTCGGACTCGCGATTCTTCATTGCCTCTTCGGCGTTGCGTTTGGCTTCCAGAGCACGCGCCTCGTCAAGATCGGCACCCCGAATGGCGGTGTCGGACAGGATGGTGATGGTGCCCGGCTGCACCTCCAGAATGCCGCCCGAGACGAAGATGAGCTGTTCTTCTTCCTGGTTCGGCAGCTTGATGCGTACCGAACCCGGCTTGAGACGGGTAATCAGCGGCGTATGACGCGGGTAGATGCCCAGCTCACCCAGCGTGCCGGGGGCAACGACGAACTCCGCCAGGCCGGAAAAAATGGCCTCTTCCGCGCTCACGATGTCCACATGTACGGTCATGGGCATATGCAACCTTTTAGTTCAGCGTCTTGGCCTTCTCGACCGCCTCGTCGATGGTGCCGACCATGTAGAAGGCCTGCTCCGGCAGGTGATCGTACTCACCAGAAACGATGGCCTTGAAGCCCGAAATGGTGTCCTTCAGCGACACATACTTACCAGCCGCGCCGGTAAACGCCTCGGCCACAAAGAACGGCTGCGACAAGAAGCGCTGAATCTTGCGGGCGCGAGACACCAACAGCTTGTCTTCGGGTGCCAGTTCATCCATGCCCAGGATGGCGATGATGTCGCGCAATTCTTTGTAGCGCTGCAAGGTACCCTGGACGGCACGCGCCACCGAATAGTGCTCTTCGCCCACCACCAGCGGATCGAGCTGACGCGAGGTCGAATCGAGCGGGTCCACCGCAGGGTAGATGCCCAGTTCGGCAATCTGACGGGACAGCACCAGGGTCGCATCCAAGTGCGCAAAGGTGGTCGCCGGCGACGGGTCGGTCAGGTCATCCGCCGGCACATACACGGCCTGGAAGGAGGTGATCGAGCCGGTGCGGGTCGAGGTGATGCGCTCTTGCAGGGCGCCCATCTCGGAAGCCAGGGTCGGCTGATAGCCCACGGCGGACGGCATCCGTCCCAGCAGCGCGGACACCTCGGTGCCGGCCAGGGTATAGCGGTAGATGTTGTCCACAAAGAACAGCACATCGCGGCCTTCATCGCGGAAGTATTCGGCCATGGTCAGACCGGTCAGGGCGACGCGCAGACGGTTGCCCGGCGGCTCGTTCATCTGGCCGTATACCAGAGACACCTTGTCCAGCACGCCGCCTTCCTTCATCTCGTGATAGAAGTCGTTGCCCTCGCGGGTACGCTCACCCACACCGGCGAACACGGAGAAGCCCGAGTGCTCGACGGCAATGTTGCGGATCAGTTCCATCAGGGTCACGGTCTTGCCCACGCCGGCACCGCCGAACAGGCCCACCTTGCCACCCTTGGCGATCGGCATGATCAGGTCGATGACCTTGATGCCGGTTTCCAGAACCTCTACGGCAGGCGCCAGATCGACATAGGCCGGAGCCGGACGGTGGATGGCCCAACGGGCTTCGGCACCGATATCGCCTTTTTCGTCGACGGGCTCACCCAGCACATCCATGATGCGGCCCAGGGTTTTCTGGCCCACCGGCACCTGAATCGGCGCGCCCGTGCCACTCACCGACAGACCGCGCTTCAAGCCATCCGTCGATCCCATGGCGATGGTACGCACCACGCCGTCGCCGAGTTGCTGCTGCACCTCGAAGGTCAGGGCGGGGTTTTCCAGCTTCACCGCTTCGTACACCTTGGGCATGGCGTCCCGCGGGAACTCCATATCCACCACCGCGCCGATGATCTGAACGATTTTTCCTTGGCTCATGGTTCGTTTTCCTAACTATTCAATCCGTTAAACCGCCGCCGCACCGGCGACAATCTCTGACAATTCTTTGGTAATGGCTGCTTGGCGGGTTTTGTTGTACACCAGCTTGAGCTCGCCGATCACATTCTTGGCGTTATCCGATGCCGCCTTCATCGCCACCATCCGCGCCGATTGCTCGCAGGCCATGTTTTCGGACACCCCGCTATAGATCAGCGCCTCGATATAGCGCTGCATCAATGCATCGACCACATCCTTGGGCTCGGGCTCGTAGATGTAGTCCCAGTAATGACCCAGCTTATGCAAGCCGGCCTCGCCATCCAGCGGCAACAACTGGGTAAAGCGCGGCTCCTGCTTCATGGTGTTCACGAAGCGGTTGTAAACCAGATACAGCGCGTCGATGCGACCTTCGTGGAAGGCATCCAGCATGATTCGCACCGGGCCGATCAAGCGCTCCATATGCGGCGTATCGCCCAGGGCGGTGATTTGCGAAACCACATTGGCACCAAAGCGCTGCATGAAGCCCAGCCCCTTGTTGCCCACCACCGAAACATCGACCTCGATACCCTGGGCATCCCAGTCGCGCATACGGCTCACTGCCATGCGCAAGGCGTTGGTGTTGAGCGCACCGCACAAGCCCTTGTCGGTGGTCACCAGAATCAACCCGACACGCTTGATGCTGTCGCGTTTCACAAGGAACGGGTGACGATACTCGGAATGAGCATGGGCAAAGTGCGCGCAAACCTGGGCGATGCGATCGGCATAGGGGCGCGCTTGACGCATGCGCTCCTGAGCCTTGCGCATCTTGCTGGCCGCCACCATTTCCATGGCCTTGGTGATCTTGCGCGTATTTTCGACGCTCTTGATCTTGGTGCGTATTTCCTTGCCGGCTGACATCGCGGTGACTCGTGTTTGTTAGTAAGCGGCGTTGGCCTTGAAGTCCTCGATGGCGGCAACCAATGCCTTCTCGGCATCGGCACCCATATCGCGCGCCGATTCGATGCTATCGAGAATCTGACCGTACTTGCCCTTGATGAAGGACTGCAAGGCAGATTCAAATGCGAGCACGCGCTTCACCTCGACATCGTCGAAGTAGCCCTTGTTAACTGCGAACAGGGTCAGCGCCATCTGCGACACCGACATCGGCGCGTATTGCAACTGCTTCATCAACTCGGTAACCAGCTTGCCGCGATCGAGCTGCTTGCGGGTGACATCGTCGAGATCGGAAGCAAACTGCGCAAAGGCTGCCAGTTCACGGTATTGCGCCAGCGCCAGACGCACACCGCCGCCCAGCTTCTTGATGACCTTGGTTTGCGCGGCACCGCCGACGCGGGACACCGACAGACCGGCGTTGATCGCAGGACGGATACCGGCGTTGAACAGGTCGGTTTCCAGGAAGATCTGGCCATCGGTAATCGAGATCACATTGGTCGGCACGAATGCGGACACATCGCCGGCCTGGGTTTCGATGATCGGCAACGCGGTCAGCGAACCGGTTTTGCCCTTGACCGCCCCATTGGTGAGCTTTTCGACCGCGTCGGTATTGATGCGCGCGGAGCGCTCCAACAGGCGGGAGTGCAGATAGAACACATCGCCCGGATAGGCTTCGCGACCCGGCGGACGGCGCAGCAACAGGGAAATCTGACGATAGGCCCAGGCCTGCTTGGTGAGGTCGTCATAAACGATCAGCGCATCCTCGCCCCGGTCGCGGAACCATTCGCCCATGGCGCAGCCGGCGTACGGCGCAATGAACTGCATGGCAGCCGGGTCAGAGGAGGTGGCGGCAACCACAATGGTGTGACCCATCGCGCCGTGCTCTTCGAGCTTGCGCACCACATTGGCGACGCTGGATGCCTTTTGACCCACGGCGACATAGATACAGATAACACCAGTGCCCTTTTGGTTGATGATGGTGTCAATCGCCACCGCGGTCTTGCCGGTCTGGCGATCGCCGATGATCAGCTCGCGCTGGCCGCGGCCGATCGGCACCATCGAATCCACCGACTTCAGACCGGTTTGCATGGGCTGTGATACGGACTGACGGGCAATCACGCCCGGTGCAACCTTTTCGATCGGAGATGTCTCCGGGCAAGTCACCGGGCCTTTGCCATCAATCGGCTGACCCAGGGCATTGACCACACGCCCCACCAGTTCGCGTCCGACAGGCACTTCCAGAATGCGGCCGGTGCACTTGGCGGTGTCGCCTTCGGAGATGTGTTCGTACTCGCCCAGCACCACGGCGCCGACCGAGTCGCGCTCGAGGTTGAGCGCCATGCCAAAGGTGTTGCCCGGAAACTCCAGCATCTCCCCCTGCATCACATCGGACAGGCCGTGGATGCGCACGATGCCGTCAGTCACCGAAACGATGGTGCCCTGGGTGCGCAGTTCGGAGCCCGCATCCAGATTCTGGATCCGGCTCTTGATCAGTGCGCTGATTTCTGAGGGATTGAGTTGCATGGTTACTCCGGAATCGATTCGTCTAAAGCTTTGTTAATTCGTTAAGTTTGACTGGCTGCGCGTCAGTCCTTCAAGGCGACGCGCATGTCGGCCAGCTTGCCGCGTACCGAGGCGTCCATCACCTCGTCGCCAATCTGGATGACAACACCGCCAATCAAGCTGGCATCCACATCATGACTGGCGGCCACCTTGCGCTGATAACGCGCCTCCAGGCGGGCGCAGAGCGCAGCAACCTGGGCTTCTTCCAGCGGATAGGCGCTGGTGATTCGCGCTTCCAGCGTGCCCGCCGCAGCGGCACGCGCTGTCTCAAACTGCACCGCGATTTGCGGCAACAGCGTTAAGCGGTCGTTTTCAGCCAGAATCTGCACCAGATTGTCGGCACCCGACACGGACTTGCCCGCCATCACGCCTTGCACCAATTCAACCACACGGGCATCCGGCACGGATGGGTTGCGTATGAGCGCATCCACCTGGGCGTCGGCGCACACAGCCGCCAACAAACCCAGAGTTTCCGACCAGGCATCCCAAGTGCCGGTTTCCCGGGCCACCTGGGCCAGAGCCTCGGCGTAGGGTCGTGCTACGGTGGAGAGTTCCGCCATGTTCAGATTCCGCTCTTGATGCCTTCAAGCAGCTCGGCGTGCGCCTTGGCGTCCACCTCACGGCGCAGGATCTGCTCGGCACCCGCCACTACCAGGGCAGCCACCTGCTCACGCAAGGCCTCGCGGGCACGATGCGCTTCCTGGGCAATCTCGGCATGCGCCGCAGCAATCTGCCGCTCGCCTTCGGCATGAGCCGCGCCTTTGGCCTCATCCACCATCTGCGCCGCACGCTTTTCAGCCTGGGCAATGATGTCGGCCGCACGCTGTTTGGCATCGTGCAGGGACTCGGTCGCACGCTTCGCAGCCAGCTCCAGCTCATGCTGCCCACGCTCGGCTGCAGCAAGACCGTCAGCGATTTGCTTACGGCGCGCATCCAGAGCACTAACGATCGGCGGCCACACGAAGCGCATGCAGAACCATACGAAGATCGCAAAGGTAATGGATTGGCCGATCAGGGTCAGGTTGATGTTCATGACCTAATCTTTCTTATCAAACAGTCATTCGGTATCAACCGGATCAGGCCGCCACGGCGAACAGCACATACATGGCCAGACCCACAGCAATCATCGGCACGGCGTCAACCAGACCCATGACGATGAAGAACTGGGTGCGCAGCATCGGAATCAGCTCCGGCTGGCGAGCCGCGCCTTCGAGGAAGCGGCCACCCAGAATGCCGATACCCACCGCAGCGCCTAGAGCGCCCAGACCCATCATGACGGCGCCAGCAATATAGAGCAGAGCTTGTACTTCGGTCATGTTTTTCTCCTAACTAAGAATAAAAAATCAGAGATGTTCCTGATGCGCCATGTCCAGATAGACGATGGTCAGCGTCATGAAGATGAACGCCTGCAAGGTGATGACCAGGATATGGAACACCGCCCACACCCATTGCAGCACCCCGCCGGTCAACGCCAACACCATGCCCTGCGAGAACAGCAAGGCGATCAGGATGAAGATCATCTCGCCGGCATACATGTTGCCAAACAGACGCAGCGCCAAAGACACCGGCTTGGCCAGCAGGTTGACGCCTTCAAGGAACAGATTGGCCGGCAGGCCGAACTTGCCAAAGGGTTGCAGGGTCAGCTCGCCGATAAAACCGCCGGCGCCCTTCATCTTCACGCTGTAATACAGCACCAACAGGAATACCGAGATCGACATGCCGAAGGTGGCATTGGGGTCGGTGGTTGGCACCACCTTGAAGAACACATGATGCGGATCCATACCGAATACGCCGGCACCGATCAGCGCCGCCAACTTGGGCAGCCAGTCCACCGGAAACAGATCCATGGCGTTCATCAGGAAGATCCAGATGAAAATGGTCAGCGCCAGCGGCGCAATCATGTTGTTGCGTGCGGTAAACGAACCACGCACGCTGGAATCGATGAACTCGACAATCCACTCGACAAAGTTTTGCCCGCCCGTGGGAACCCCCGCGACCGCACCTTTGGCCACACGCGAGAACGCAAACAGAAACAGTCCGCCCAGCAGGATGGAAAACAACATGGTGTCCACATTGATGGCCCAAAAGCCCATGGCCTTGGCCTCGTCTGCGCTTTCGGCGAAGCGCCATACACCGTCAAGCTGGCCATAGGTCAGGTTTTGCAGGTGATGCCTGATGTACTCCGTCGAAGTCAACGCTTCCGCCGACATGTCTTGTTCCTCTTAACGGTTCTTGTCGAACCACTCTATGCCCGCCACCAACCAAGCCATTTGACCGACGACAAAGCCGACCAACAGCCAGAGCGGCGAGAAATGGATAATCGCTAGGCCCAGCCAGAACAGCAGAGCCACCCCGGCAAAACGCTCCACCACGGAGCGAACCACACTTCTCAGATGAAACCCCGGATCACTGACGACACGCCGGGCCGGCATCCGCCAGCGCAGCAATCCCGAATTGAACCAGGACACCCCCACACCAAACGCTGCTGAAACCGCCGACCAGCCATCACTGACCAGCCAGCCCACCAGCAGAACCGCCACGCTCAACACCATTTGCAACAGCATTACCCGCTGTACTGGTGCCGCATGCCTCTTTGGAGAGGCGGGTCTGAAAAGCCCGCGCATTCTAATCGAAGGTGCCACCTATAAACAATGTTAAATCAGCTTATGTTTACACCGATTTTATTGAGCAAGGCCTCCAGCCCCTCATCGTCGTTGAAATACAAGGTGATACGCCCCCGCCCCCGGCGATTGGCATGCACCGCCACCTCAACCGCAAGCGCGTCATTCAGCAGCGCCGCAACCCGGCTCATGTCTGGCGCAGGGGCCGCAGGCTGCTGCGGCTGCAACAGCCGTGTCGCCATGCGCTCCACCTCACGCGCCGACAGCCCCAGGCGCTCGGCCTCATGCGCCAAATCGACCTGCTCACTGGCCTTCAGCGGCACCAGCGCGCGGGCATGACCCATTTCGATGCGGCGCTCCATCAACATGGCCTGCACCGGCTTGGTCAATTGCAGCAGACGCAACAGGTTGGATACCGCCGGCCGCGAGCGCCCCACCGCCTCAGCGGCCTGCTGGTGCGACATGGAAAACTCGTCGATCAGACGGCGAATGCCCTGCGCCTCTTCCAGCGGACTGAGCTCCTCGCGCTGGATGTTTTCGATCAGCGCCATCTTCAGCGCCGCGTTATCCGGCACATCGCGCACCAGCACCGGCACCTCGGCCAGCCCGGCCAGACGGCTGGCGCGCCAGCGGCGCTCACCGGCGATGATCTCGTAGCGACCACTGGTCAAAGGCCGCACCAGAATCGGCTGCATCAGGCCCTGACTACGAATCGACTCGGCCAGCGCCATCAGCGCCGCCTCATCCATTACCGTGCGCGGTTGATACTTGCCCGGCTGCAACTCATCCAGCGGCAACAGCAACAGGCGCTCACCTGCATTCAGATTGACCTCGGTCAGCAGGGCATCCAGCCCTCGCCCCAAACCCTTGAGCTTTGCCATTCCTATGCTCCCAGACGACGGCGGAGCATTTCCTCCGCCAATTGCAGATAGGCTTGCGCCCCCCTCGAACCCCGGTCGTAGCCGATCACCGCCAAGCCGTGGCTGGGCGCCTCGGCCAGACGGATGTTGCGCGGGATCACGCTGTCATACACCTTGCGGCCAAAATGCCGTTTAAGCTGATCAGACACCTGCTGCCCCAGCAGATTGCGCGGGTCATACATCACCCGCAGCAGGCCCTCGATCTCGATGCGCGGATTCAGTCGCGCCTTGACCAGACGCACGGTATTGACAAGATCAGACAGCCCTTCCAGCGCAAAGTATTCGCACTGCATCGGGATCAGCACAGCGTGTGCGGCTACCAGCGCATTCACCGTCAGCAGATTCAGCGCCGGCGGGCAGTCGATCAGGATGTAGTCATAGTCTTTGGACAAGGGCGCCAGTGCCTCGGCCAGCAAAAACTCTCGGCGCTTGGCGCTGACCAGTTCCACCTCGGCACCGGCCAGATCACGATTGGTGGGCAAGATGTCATAGCCGCTGCTGGAGGGCTGCCGTACCTGTTCCGCCGTCGCCTGACCCAAAAGGACATGGTAGATGCTGCGCTCCAGGTGGTTTTTGTCGATGCCCGATCCCATGCTGGCGTTGCCCTGCGGATCGAGATCGATCAACAGCACGCGCTGCTCCAGATGTGCCAGGCCTGCCGCCACATTGATCGCCGTGGTGGTCTTGCCCACCCCACCTTTCTGGTTGGTAACGGCCAGAATATGCGCGCTCATACCGCCACCTCCAGGGGTTTGTTCGCCATCACAATGAGATGCCGCTCGGCACCGAGATTGGGCACGGCCAGCACAATCTGCTGCACCACCGCCACCCCGTTCAATGCCGCAAGCTCTTCGGCCGGCAGCCTGCCCTTCATCGCCAGCCACTGACCGCCGGGCGCCAGCAGATGCCGGGTCACCGCAACAAAATCGGCCAGACTGGAAAATGCGCGCGACACGATACCCGCAAACTGCCCGGTCAAATCCTCCACCCGCCCCGCATGCACCGTAACATTGGATAGCCCCAAGGCAATCACCGCCTGGCGCATGAAAGCCGCTTTCTTTGTCGAGGCGTCGATCAGCGTCAGCGTCAACGCCGGATTGGCGATCGCCAGCGGAATGCCCGGCAAACCCGCGCCCGCACCCACATCCAGCACCCCCCCCACCGGCACATGCGGCAGCACTGCCAGGCTATCGAGCAGGTGATGCGTCACCATGCGCTCGGGCGCGTCGATGGCGGTGAGGTTGTAGGTTTTGTTCCACTTCTTTAGCAGCTCCAGATAGGCCACCAACTGCGCCTGCGCCTCGGCGGGAAGCGGCAGCGCCATTGCCTGCAAACCTGACTGCAATTGCGCCGCCATGCTCATGCCAACGCCTCCGCTGCACGAAGCCGCTTGAGGTTGACCAGCAACACCGATACCGCCGCCGGAGTCACGCCCTCCACCCGTGCGGCCTGCCCCACCGTGGCCGGGCGAATGCGGTCCAGCCGCTGACGAATCTCGATCGACAGGCCGTGCATGTTGAGATAGTCGATGACCGCCGGGATGGCGGTTTCCTCCTGATTGCGGTGGCGCGCCACCTCGTCCTTCTGGCGATCAATGTAACCCTCATATTTGGCAGCGATTTCCACCTGTTCGGCTGCCGCATCGTCTTGCAATAACGGGACCTCCGGCGCCAATTGCGCCAAGTCACGATAGCCCAGCGCCGGCCGCCGCAGCAGGTCGAACAGCGGGGTGGCGCGCTCCAGCGGCTGCCCCAGCACCGCCTCGACATAGCCGGGTGCCAGCTTTGCCGGATTCACCCAGGTCGAACGCAATCGCTCCAATTCTCGTGCCACCGCCTCGCGTTTGTGTTCAAAGGCCACCCAGCGCACCTCATCGACCAAGCCCAGGCCGCGCCCGATTTCGGTCAGGCGCGCATCCGCATTGTCCTCGCGCAACGACAGGCGATATTCGGCACGGCTGGTAAACATGCGGTAAGGCTCCTGCACGCCGCGCGTAATCAGGTCGTCCACCATCACGCCCAGATAGGCCTCATCACGGCGCGGCCACCACGGCTGGCGTTCCTGCGCCTGCAACGCGGCATTGACCCCGGCCAGCAAGCCTTGCGCCGCAGCCTCTTCATAGCCCGTGGTGCCGTTGATCTGGCCCGCGAAAAACAGCCCGGAAACCCCTTTTGTTTCAAGGCTCGGACGCAAACCGCGGGGATCGTAATAATCGTATTCGATGGCATAACCGGGACGCACGATATGCGCGCCTTCCAGCCCCTCGATGGAACGCACCAGATCGAGCTGCACATCAAATGGCAGGCTGGTGGAGATGCCGTTGGGATAAATCTCGTGGCTATCCAGCCCTTCCGGTTCCAGAAAAACACGGTGCTCGCCCTTGTCGGCAAAACGGTGGATCTTGTCTTCGATAGACGGGCAATAACGCGGGCCCACACCTTCGATGACACCGGTGTACAGCGGCGAACGATCCAACCCGGCGCGGATGATGGCGTGGGTTTTCTCGTTGGTGTGCGCCATCCAGCAAGGCAATTGCTGTGGGTGCATCTCGCGCCCGCCCAAAAAGGAAAACACCGGCACCGGCGTATCGCCCGGCTGCTCGGTCAGACGCGAAAAATCGATGCTGCGCGCATCCAGTCGCGGCGGCGTTCCGGTTTTCAGGCGGCCCACAGGCAGCGCCAGTTCTTTCAGCCGCTGTGCCAGCGAAACCGCCGGCGGATCTCCCAACCGCCCCGCCGGGAAATGCGTCAGGCCCACATGAATCAGGCCATCGAGAAAGGTCCCCGTAGTCAGCACCACGGTGCGGGCACGAAAACTGACCCCCAGTTGTGTGCGCACCCCGGCCACCCGCTCGCCCTCAAGCAGAATGTCATCCACCGCCTGCTGGAACAGGGTCAGATTCGGCTGATTTTCCAGTCGGGTACGAATCGCCCGCTTGTACAGCGTCCGATCTGCCTGCGCCCTGGTCGCGCGCACCGCCGGCCCCTTGCTGGCATTGAGGATGCGAAACTGGATGCCGGCCTCGTCAGTGGCCAGCGCCATCGCACCGCCCAACGCATCCACCTCTTTGACCAGATGGCCTTTACCGATACCGCCAATCGACGGATTGCAGGACATCGCGCCAAGCGTGTCGATGTTGTGGGTCAGCAACAGGGTGCGCACACCCATGCGGGCCGCAGCCAGCGCCGCCTCGGTGCCGGCATGACCGCCGCCAACCACAATGACATCGAAAATTTGGGGGAATTGCATGGGCGCGGATCATCCCAGATTGTTCATTAGGACGCGAGAGGGTGGCGCGGCGGTTTTCGAGCAGATTTGCGCACGCACGACAAGCCAATAGCCCTGTCTATTGGCGCGGAGGGCGGGCGTGAAGGTGCCGAAAAGCGACCGCCAGCACTCGCGTAAGCCCGTAGGGCTGCCTAATGGACAATCTGGGGCGTAACATCCGGTTCCACGGGAAACGGCGATCAATGCGCATACAACTGGTGATACAGGCCGCCACGATCGATCAGCTCGTCATGCGCGCCAGATTCGACGATGCGTCCATTTTCAAACACATGGATGCGGTCTGCCTGGCGCACGGCAGAAAGGCGGTGGGCAATGATGAGGGTGGTCCGCCCGCGTAAAAAATCCGCCAGGCCAGCATGCACCTGACGCTCGGTTTCGGTATCGAGGGCCGAGGTGGCTTCGTCCAGTATCACCACCTTGGGGGCTGCCAGCACCATGCGCGCAATGGCCAGGCGTTGGCGCTGGCCACCTGACAGGCGCACCCCGTTTTTGCCGACCTGGCTGTCCAGGCCTTGCGGCAATGCCGCGATGAAGTCGCGCAACTGCGCCACCGCCAATGCCTGCCACAACGACGCAGTGTCCGCATCGCGCCCCAGCGTCAGGTTTTCGCGCACGCTGGCATTGAACAACACCGGATTTTGCAGCACCACACCGACATGCTCGCGCACCGTATCCCAGCCGATTTCGCCCACCTCGATGCCGCCGTAATAAATCTGGCCGGCGCTGACCGGATAAAGTCCCAGCAAGGCCTGCACCAGCGTCGATTTGCCGCCGCCAGACGCGCCGACCAGCGCCACCTTTTCTCCCGCCGCCACAGTCAGATCCACGCCATCCAGCACCGTTTCACCGTCGCCATAGGCAAAGCGCACCCCTTCCAGACGCACGGCCACCGTAGCCTGACCCGCAAACGGGTTTTGCTCGCCATGCCCCAACCCCTCCGCCGGCCTCAACGCCAGCAATGCGTTAAGCCGCCCCAATGCCGCGTTGGCCGCAAACCAGGCGTACTGGATGTTCACGATCTCCTGTACCGGCGCCATCATGTACCAGAGGTAGCCAAACACCGCCAGCATCTCGCCGATCGTCAGGCCCGAGTACAGCACCATGAACATCGACACCGCGCGAAAGATGTCAAAGCCGGCGAGAAACACAAACATCGAAACGCGCCCCATGGCATCCGACTGCCAGGCGAAAGCAGCGGCGTGTTCACGGATACCGGCCGCCGCATCCCGCACACGCAGCAGATAGTGCCGCTCGCGGTTCATGGCACGGATTTGTGCGAGTGCATCCAGGGTTTCGCTCAACGCATCCTGGAACGCCTCGAATGCCTGATTTTCGCGCGCCTTGAGTTTTTTGACCCGCTTTCCCAGTCGCGTGGAAAACAGAATCACCAACGGGTTCAAAAACAAAATGATCAGCGCCATCTGCCAGTGCATCCACAGCAGCACCCCGGCCACCCCCACCAGCGACAACGCAGCCACCAGAAAGCCCGACACCGATGCGCCTAAAAAGCTGTCAATGGCATTGATATCCGTCACAAAATGCGAAGTCACCCGCCCGGCCCCCAAGGTCTCGTATTCCGACAGGGCGACGCGTTGCAACTGTCCCAGCATGCGTTCGCGCAGGCCAAACACCACAGCCTTGGACACCAGCGCAAAGCTGCGCGCCTGCCAGACATTGAGCAGAATTGCGATCAGCCGCAGACCCAGCGTCAGCCCCAGCGCGGCCAGGATATACAACGCAGGTTCCTGCCATTGCACGGGAAACCATGGCGCGACAGCAGCAATAAAAGCGCCGGGGCGGTTCAGCAGAACCTCGTCCACCAGAATCGGCAGCAACAACGGGATTGGCACCGCCGCCGCCACCGCCAGCACGGCAACCAGATTACCGCGCCACAGGGCACCGCGATGTGTCAGCACGGCGGCAAACAGGTGTCGCCATGAGAAAGGGGAAGCGTTCATCGGCTCAAGTTTCGGAGAGTTTCGAGTGATCCAAAATGGTAATACAGTGCGCCCTTTCTCACTGCCTAGCGTGGTGTCTCGCAAATGGCTTGACAGGATGAAACCGATAGATTTTTTGCGCCAGGCAAGGGGTTGCAACGCAGCATGGCGGGAAAAGACGCGGTTTCATGTAGAGTTATTTGCGAGACACCACACTAGGGCACACGATGAACATCTTGCAAATCAACACCAGCATACGCGGCGACCAAAGCCATTCCACCCGCATCGCCAACAGCCTCGTGGCACGGCTGCGGGCCTTACAGCCGGCTGCCCACGCACAGATTCTGGATCTCGCCCAGCAACCCCCATTGACCCTGGACGCAGCCGCTCTGGAGGCACTCGGCACGCCAGCCGCCCAACGCAGCGCCGTGCAAGCCGGCCGCGTGGCCGCCGATGATGCCCTGATTGCCGAGTTGATGGCCGCCGACATCGTGGTGCTTGGCGTACCGATGTACAACTTTGCCGTGCCCGTGCAACTCAAAAGCTGGATTGACGCGATCGGTCGCGCTGGCGTGACCTTCCGCTACGACGAAAACGGCCCGCATGGCCTGGTGCAAGGCAAAAAGGTGTTTATCGTACTGTCCCGGGGTGGCCGCTATCGCGATACCGAAGCCGACAGCCAGGTGCCTTACCTCAAAACCGCGCTCGGTTTTTTGGGCATGACCGACATCACCTGGATCTATGCCGAAGGCTTGAACATGGGTGAGGAATCACAACGACAAACACTGACCGAAATCGCCGCACAGATTGCAGCGATCACCCTGTAACGAGCACGCGGCAAACTGGCCCGGCTTGGGTGCATAATCCCGCCATGGAGATCTTTCACCGCTTTAGCCTTGAGGCCGCACGCCTTCTGCCCAGACTGCCGGACACACATCCGTGCTCGCGCCTGCATGGACACTCGTTTCAAATCGAAGTGCGCGTGGCCGGGCCGCTGCATCCCGAACTGGGCTGGGTAATCGACTTTGCCGAAATCCAAACCGCCTGCGAGGGCGTGCGCGCAGCGCTGGACCATCGCACCCTAAACGACATCGCCGGCCTGGAAAACCCGACCAGCGAAATCCTCGCGCAATGGATTTGGATGCGTTTGGCACCCGCCTTGCCGGGATTGTCCGAGGTCCGTGTGCAAGAAACCCAGCACTCCGGCTGCATCTATCGCGGTGACTGACGCGAACACGCAACAGTTTTCACACGCGTATTGGGCCCGCCCAATACGCGCCCATTTTTGTCACCCTTCGCCATTAGGCTGGGGTCCATGTTGGGAGTTTTTGTATGATCCGTCTAAAAATGCTGGTGTCGCTTTGGCTGGCCTGCTGGGTTTTGATTTTTTCGCCGTTGACCGCCCTTGCCGCCACCCAGGCCACCGAAGAGTCTCCTTTTCTGTTCAAGCACATCCCGCTTCGCACCCTAAACCAGGTCACCGCGGACCTCATCCGCGCCATTGACAACAACAATTACACCTTTGTCCGCCAGCAGGCCATCGACGCGCGACTGGTGCCCGTTGAGGTCGAAGCCAGGTCTGTGTATGTGCTGTATTTCTGTAATTTCGCCAAGATGAATCGGGCGCTGGCCATCGACACTCGCGCCGCACAGTTTTTGCCTTGCCGCTTTACCCTGTTCGAGTCGGACGGCGGTGTCAGCATCGTGGTCATCAACCCGGCCTGGGTCTCGCTCGAATTGCGCAATCCGCTGCTGCACCCCGATTGCCTGGCGCTGAAACGGGATTATCTGGCGATCATGGAAGAGGCCGCACTGTGAAAGGGCTCCGCGTGCTTGCCCTGACGATGGCGCTCTGCGGTGCCCCGCTCGTCCATGCCGCACCACTGATCATCAGCAAAATAACGGATCCCAAACAGGCTTTCGACGAGCTCACAATTGCCGCGGCCAATCATGGCTACACCATGATCAAGCTACAACCGATCGACAGCGCCATGAAAAAGCGCGGCTACGAAGACCCGCATGTGCGCCTGTTTTTCATCGGCAGCGCGCAGGCAGTGAAAGATGCCGAGGAGCAAGCGCCGATGCTGTTGCAACTTTTGCCGCTGCGGGTGGTGATGGTGCTACGAAAAGATGAAATCACGCTGATGAGCGACGACTTCGAACCGTGGCGACTCATTTTTTCGGACTCCTGGTCGCGCACCTTGCTCAACCGCTGGGAGGCCGACATGAGCGCGATCTTTACCGACTTTGCCGGGCGGTCACAGTAGGCGCCGCAACGCGCCCAGCAGGGCCGCTCCAGCCGCTTCCAGGCCCAAGGCCACGCCCTGATCCCGCAGCTGCGTAACCGCCAGCCCAGGGTAGCCACAAGGGTTGATCTGGCCAAACGGCGCAAGATCCATGTCCACATTAAGGCTCAGGCCGTGATAGGTGCAGCCACCCTTCACCCGTAGCCCCAACGCCGCAATCTTGGCGTTACCCACATAAACCCCCGGCGCACCCTCCCGCCGTTTGGCCACCACACCGTGCCCGGCCAAAAAATCGATCACCGCCTGCTCCATGCGCCGCACCAACTCGCGCACGCCATAGCCACGCCGGCGCAAATCGATCAGCAAATAGATCACCACCTGACCGGGGCCGTGATAGGTCACTTGGCCACCACGGTCGATCTGAACCACGGGAATGTCGCCGTGAGTGAGTACATGCTCCGGCTTGCCGGCTTGCCCCTGCGTAAACACCGGCGGGTGCTCAAGCAACCACAGCCTGTCCGCCGAATCGGGCCCGCGCTCTGCGGTATAGGCCTGCATCGCGCGCCAGGTCGGCTCATAAGCAACCCGACCCAGGCGTTCAATTTGTAGCGGAACCGATCCAGAAGGCATCGCCTTTTTCCAGAAACTCGTCCCAGGCAAGGTAATGGCTGCCGTCACAAGAGAAGGTCAGGGCGACGATGCCATTGAATATATTGAGCGTGGCAGAGCGCAAATAGAAGGTTTCGTCGATGAAACGCAAACGCTTGAAGGCTTGCAATATCTCGCGGATGCGATCGGTTGGCACCAAGGCATCTGCCGGATAGGAACAACGCGGGTAGGTCAGACACACATCCGGGTCGATCAGCGCATCCATCTCCAGAACCCGATAGCGATACGGGTCGGCCATCAACCAGAGGGTGGCCCGACTGCTGGACAGATGCAGCTTGCAGTGGAACACGCCGTGATCGAGGATCAGCTCCTCGACGACCCCCAGCACGGTGTCGATATGCTGATCCATCAGGCTTTCGCTGCGGGTTTGATGAAATACCGTGCCACGAATCGCCGGGTCGCCACGGATCTGCCGCCAGTTGCGCGGCTCCTCATTGAGGTTGCGGGTCAACGGCAGGTCGCGCAGGTCAAAATCGGCGCCGATATAGCCCAGCACATGACCGGTGTCGTCACGCACCAATTGCACCGCGGTCAACGATGGGCGCTTGGCACGCATGCTGATGTAGGCCTGCGACAGCAAAAAACCGCTGATCGGCAGGGCTTCACGCATGTAAGGACGCCACGAACGATCGCGCCCCACATCGCCGGGGTCGCGGCCCTGCTGCATCAGGTTGTCGCTGATCTGGATGCCGTCGGGGCGCATGGCATACATGAACTTGCAATACGGCAGGGTACGAATAGCGCGACCGAGCGCGTCATTGAGCCGCGCGTAATCGCCCCATGCCAGGCTGGCCTCTTGCGCCGCATCGGCCAAGGGCTGTGAAAGCATACCCGTCAACGCCTGGCGTTGACGGTCTATGGCTCGCTGTAAGGCCTCAGTCGCCAAAGTTAGTACCTACTCTGCGGGCGCTGTTGATGGATGGGTGCTCTAGCGGCACGGTCTTGATCTTGCCGGCCACCTCTTCCAATGCGACGGGAGCAACCCCTTCGCCACGCACCGCCACCATGACGCCATATACGCCATCCGCAATCATGTCAGCCGCCGCCGTGCCCAACCGCGTGGCCAGCAGACGGTCGGCCGCCGAAGGCGTACCGCCGCGTTGCAGGTGGCCCAGAATGGTGACGCGCGCCTCCAGGCCGGTGAGGTTTTCCAGCGACCGGGCCAGCCCCAGGGTGCGATCGGCTATCGCCAGCTCACGCTCCCGCGCAACCTCTTTGGCCTTTTTGCCCTTGATGGTACGCAGGGCATGCAGATTGGCGTGCCGCTCCTGGTTTAGCGCCCCCTCGGCCACGGCGACGATGGAGAACGGCTTGCCGTTGAGTTTGCGCTCGCGGATGGCCGCCGCCACGCTTTCTTCGGAATACGGAATCTCCGGCAGCAAGATGACATCCGCGCCGCCGGCCACGCCCGCGCCCAGCGCCAGCCAGCCGGTGTGATGGCCCATGATCTCAACCACGATGATGCGGTGATGGCTGTGCGCCGTGCTGTGCAGGCGATCGATGGCCTCGGTGGCAATGCCCAGTGCCGTATCGTAGCCAAAGGTGGTGTCGGTACCCCAGATATCGTTGTCGATCGTCTTGGGCAGGTGGATGACATTGAGGCCTTTATCCTTCAGCCGCAGGGTGTTTTTTTGGGTGCCATTACCGCCCAGGCAAACGAGGCAATCGAGGCGATGTTCCTCGTAATTGCGCACGATGGCATCGGTCATATCCACAAGCTCACCGTTGACCGGCATGCGGTGCGGCTTGTCGCGGCTGGTGCCAAGGACGGTGCCGCCCTGGACCAACAACCCGGAGAGTTTGTCGCCCGAGAGCTCCATCGTGCGGTTTTCGACCAAGCCACGAAAGCCCTCCCGAAAGCCCACAATCTGAAAGCCATAGTGGCCAATGGCCGCCTTGCCAACGCCACGAATGGCTGCGTTAAGGCCTGGGCTATCGCCACCGGCGGTGAGTATGCCGATCTTCTTGCTCATGTTCTGCGTTCCTGAAAGACACTACAGCACAAACCTGACCTCAGGATGCGCCGTCAGTTCCCGATAAAGCGCATCAAGCTGCGCCTGTGACTGGGCCCGGATTATGCAGGTAAGCGCAAGATAGTTGCCACCTCGCGAAGGCCGCAGGGTTACCGTTTGTGGCGAAAAATCGGGGGCGTGGCGCACCACGATGGCGACGATGGCGTCGGCAAAGCCATCACGCATGACACCCATGATCTTGAGGGGAAAGTCGCAGGGAAACTCCAGCAGCGACTGGGCAGCTACGGCGCTCATTCGAACATCAGCAGCATAGAGTCCAGCCCGCGCTTCATCACCCCTGCCGTTGGCACCGCACCGAGCGCGACCAGCGGGTAATCGACCAACGACGTGCCGTCCGCAGACACATGCAGGGAGCCAATGCGCTGACCCATGGCCACCGGCGCCAGCAACGGCGCTTTGTAGCTGATGCGCGCCGATACCTTGCCGCCCTGTCCGCGTGGCACGGTGACAAACAAGTCGCCAAAGAAGCCGGCATGCACCTCGTTATCGCTACCGCGCCAGACACGCAGGGTTTTGACCGGCTGCTGTGCAGCATAAAGTTTCACATTTTCAAAGCTCTGGTAGCCCCAGTTGAGCAATTTCAGGCTTTCTCTGGCTCGCGCCGCATCGGATTGCGCGCCCATCACGACCGACAGCAAACGGCGGCCATCGCGCTGCATCGAGGCAATCAGGCAATAGCCCGCGCTATCGGTATGCCCCGTTTTGACGCCATCCGCATGCGGATCCAGCCACAGCAGGCGGTTGCGATTGGACTGGCGAATGCGGTTGTGGGTGAACTCTTTGACGGCGTAATGCTTGTAGTCATCCGGAAAGGTCCGGATCAAGGCCTGCGTCAGCAGCGCCAGGTCTCGTGCCGTGGTGTAATGCTCCGGCGCCGGCAGGCCGGTGGCATTGACGAAATGGCTGTTTTTCATGCCCAGCTTTCGCGCCGCCGCGTTCATCTGTATCGCAAACGCCGCCTCGCTGCCCGCCACCGCCTCGGCCAGCGCAATCGTGGCATCGTTGCCCGACTGCACGATCATGCCCAGCAACAGATCGCTCACCTTGGCCGGCTGATTCAACGGCAAAAACATGCGCGAACCCTCGGCACGCCAGGCGTTTTCCGAAACATTGATCTCCTGACCCAGCTTCAGGCGACCCTCTTTGATCGCCTGATGCACCAAAAACGAGGTCATCAACTTGGTCAACGAGGCCGGCTCGGCGCGCTGATCGGCATCTTTCTCCGTCAATGTCAGCCCGCTTTGCATGTCGATCAACAGCCAGTTACGCGCCTCAACCGCAGGCGCCGCCACCGTGGCGGCCTGTGCAAACAACGGCAACAGCGGAAACAGCAAAATCCAAGGCATCCTCAGCACTTTCACAAAAAACCCCGAAAACGCTTATTTGACGACGCGGAACGGCTTGAAGCCCAACAGCTTTTCCAAAGCCCCCGCTGCGGCCTCGGCCTGGTCGGCACTGGAAAACGGGCCGACTTGCACGCGGGTCAGACTGCCCGCGGTAAAGCGATGCAGTCCCGGCAGGCTTTGGCCCTGCAAGCGCGCCAGCATGGCCTCGGCGGCCTCGGGCTTGGACACCGCCGCCACCTGCAAATAGATGCCTGGCTGGCTGGCAGAACCCACCGTGACCGCCTGCGTGGAAATCTGTGTGGTCGCAGACGATGGCGCCGCAGCAGCGGGTGCCGCCACCGGCGCTGCCACCGGCGCCCCCACCTTGTATGCCCTAAGCCCCAGTTCGGACTGCATCCGCGCAGCCACCCGCTCGGCCTCGGCAGTGCTGGCGTATGGGCCGGCCTGAACCTTGAACAAACCCTGGGTTTCGCGCTGCGCCACCCCGGGCACATCCGCGCCCAGCGTCTTGACGCGGGCGACCAAGGCCTCGGCAGACTCCTTGCGGCCAAACGCCCCCAATTGCAGCCAGACCCCCTCACCAAGCTGAGGCTGGACGGCTTCCGGGGCAACTGGCGGCGGTGCGCTCAATGCCGTCGTCTGAATCGGCTCGGCCTGTGTGGCCTTATACAAACGGATGGGCTCGGCCAGCGGCGAGGGCTCGGCCTGGTGGGTGGGAATCAGCTCGACCGATACCTCGCCCGGGCCGTTCAACAACCCCAGCTTGTATGCCGCCGTGTAAGACAAATCGATGATGCGGTCGGAATGAAACGGGCCGCGATCATTGATGCGCACCACCACACTGCGGCCATTTCCGAGATGCGTCACCTTGGCATAGCTGGGGACGGGCAAGGTGCGATGCGCGGCGGTCATCGCATACATGTTGTAGGGCTCGCCCGAGGCGGTGGGTTTGTCGTGATAGCGCCGCCCGTACCAGGACGCCGTGCCGGTTTCCTTGAATGGCTTGCCCGAGGCGTCCGGCGTATAGGTCACCCCCATGATGCGATAGGCATCGTTGGCGTAACGATGCAGCGGTTCCGGCTTGGGTTGGGCATCCGGCACCTGATCGAGGTTTTCGGGCTGCTTGGCGCCAGGGCCGTCATCCTTGTAATAACGCCCGCCATTTTGCGGAGGCGCCTCGCTGCGGGGTCTGCTTTCCACCGACTCAGCCTTGGGTGCGCTAGAAACTCCGCTTTTTGGGGTGGGCGCGGCACACCCCGTCAGACCGCTGCTCACAGCGACCAGCGCCAAAATGGCAGATGTTGCAGCAGGATTAAAATACATCTTCATGATTTAACCAGAGTTTTGCGCGACGAGATGGCCATAACGATACCAAATCCAAGCAGCACTGTCATCATCGAAGTGCCGCCATAGCTCACCAGCGGCAACGGCACGCCCACCACCGGCAGGATGCCGGACACCATGCCCATGTTGACGAAGGCGTACACCAAAAAGGTCAGCGTGATCGCGCCGCACATCAGGCGGCCAAACAGGCTGGGCGCCTGATTGGCCAGTTGCAGCCCGCGCACCACAATCGCCGCATACAAGGTCATCAACAGTAAATTGCCCAGCATGCCGAACTCTTCGGACCACACCGCAAAGATGAAGTCGGTATGCCCCTCGGGCAAGAAATCCAGCCGTGCCTGACTGCCGTGCATCCAGCCCTTGCCAAAGAATCCGCCAGAGCCGATGGCGATGGTGGACTGGATGATGTGATAGCCCGCACCAAGCGGTTCGCTGCCCGGATCGATCAGCGTCAGCACCCGGCGGCGCTGGTAATCGTGCAGGCCAAAATGCCAAATAAGCGGCAAGGCCGCCGCCAATGCCACGCCCATACCGCCAATCAGCCGCCAGGACAGCCCGCCCAGAAACAGCACGAAAAAACCGGCGCTGGCGATCAGCAACGCGGTGCCCAGATCCGGTTGACGCAACACCAGACCCACCGGCAGCAGCAGCAACAGCGCCGCGACAAAAAACACCCGTCCGTCGAGCGCCTCCTGGCGATAGTGCAGATACGCCGCCAGCATCAAGGGCACGCCAAGGCGCATCAACTCGGACGGCTGGATGCGCGCCACCCCAAGGTTAAGCCAGCGGCGCGAGCCATTGACCACATCACCCGCCAGCGCCACCCCCACGAGCAGCAGCAATCCCAACACATACACGGGCACCGAAAACTGAATGAGGCGCTGCGGCGGGATGTGTGTCATCACCAGCATCGCGATCAACGCCACGCACAGGTTGATCAGATTGCTTTCGACCCTGCCGCCGCCCGTCGCACTCATCACCGTCAACTGACCAATCCCCGCCAGGGTCAGCAGCAAAAACAGCAAGGGCAGATCGACATACGCGAACACCCGCCTCAGGCTGTGTTTGATCATCAGGCCCCATTGCAGCATCAGTCGGCTCCCCCGGTATTCAGCACCTCGGCCGGCGCGGCGGCGGAGCGTTTGCCCAGCAGCCAATAATCCAGCACCTTGCGGGCAATCGGCGCCGCCGTGGAGCCGCCATGGCCGCCGTTTTCCACCATCACCGCCAGGGCGATACGCGGCTTGTCCGCCGGCGCGAAGGCGATATACAGGGCATGGTCACGCTGATATTTGCTGAGCCGACCCGCATCGTAACGCGCCCCCTGCGCCACCCCGACGACCTGCGCGGTGCCGGTTTTGCTGGCTACGCTATAAGGCGCGCCCGCCATCGCCATGACTGCCGTACCCCCCGGTTGCGTGACCGCCATCATCCCCTCCCGCACCACCGCCAGATTCTCTGGCCGCAAGGCAACCTCCCGCGCGACCTCGGCAGCGGCATAGTGCATGCGCCCATCCTCCGGATCATGCCAGGCGCGCAGCAAACGGGGCTTATAAATCCGGCCCCCGCTGGCCAAGGCCTGGGCTGCAACCGCCAATTGCATCGGCGTGGCCAGCACATAGCCCTGGCCAATCCCCGCAATCACCGTTTCGCCGGGCCACCAGGGTTGCTTGAAGCGTTTTTGCTTCCAGGCCTGATTAGGCAACAGCCCCTCCAGCTCGCCATCCATATCCACCTCGCTGCGCTGGCCAAAACCAAAACGCTGCAAATAGTCATGCATCGTCTCGATGCCCATGTCATTGGCCAAGCGGTAGTAATAGGTATCGCAAGACTGTGCGATCGATTTGCGCATATCGACGCTGCCATGCCCACCTTGCAACCAATCGCGATAACGGTGGCTACTGCCGGGCAGGCTGAAATAGCCAGGGTCGGAAATGGCGTCGTCAGGCTTGCGGTAGTTCAGCTCCAAAGCCGCCATAGCCATGAATGGCTTCAGCGTAGAACCGGGCGGATAGACCCCGCGCAAAGCACGGTTCACCATCGGGCGGTCCATCGACTCATTGAGTTCACGCCAAGTGTCCTGATCGATGCCATCGACGAACAGATTGGGATCAAAGCCGGGTTTGGACACCAGGGCCAATACCCCGCCAGTGGCTGGATCCAGCGCCACCAAGGCGCCGCGATAGTCGCCAAAGGCCGCCTCGGCAATCTGCTGCATCTGGGCATCCAGATGCAGATACAGATTGTGTCCGGCCCGGCTGGGCACATGTGCCAGCGTCCGCATGGCGCGACCACCCGAATCGACCTCGACATAATCAAAGCCGCTCAGGCCATGCAACCAGCGTTCGTAGTGTTTTTCCACGCCCATCTTGCCGATGTACAGACTGCCGCGATAGTTGTTCCAGCGCCCGTCGGCCTCCAGCCTGGCCTTGTCATTGCGGTTGATGCGGCCAATGTAACCCAGCACATGCGCAAAGGTTTCGCCATAGGAATAGCTGCGCGCAGCGGCAGCGCGCAGCTCGACTCCCGGAAAGCGGTAGCGGTTCACCACGAAACGCGCCACCTCGGCTTCAGAAAGATCCAGACGAATGGTCGCCGGCTCAAAGTCCCGGTTTTCCTGGCGCAATTGCTGGAAACGGCGCAGATCGCGTGGATCAATGGCCACGACTTCGCCCAGAGACTTGAGGGTGGCATCGACATCTGCGACCCGGGCGGGCACCATCTCCAGCGCATAGTTCCAGACATTACCCGCCAACATCGCGCCATGTCGGTCAAAGATGCCGCCGCGCCGTGGTACACCGGGAATGAGCGAAATACGGTTACTTTCCGCCAGCGCCAGAAAATGATCGTGCTGCCAGACCTGCAACCAGAACAAGCGCCCCAGCAACACCAACAGCAAGAACGCGCCGACCCCCGCAGCCACCCACATGCGCTGCTGAAACTCGGCGCGTAACGCCGCCACACGAAAATCTTTCACAGCCGTGCGTCCTTGCCCAGACCCCGGCGCTGGCTCGACCACAACCCGACCAGAGCATCCAGCGGCGCCCACAGCAAGGCCGCGATCAGCCCCGCCACAAAGGGCCGCCAGTCGCTCACGCCTTCACCGACCAGACCGCTTAACAGCAGGGGCAACAAGGCCGCCAGCAGCAGCACCGGCCCCACATGCAGCGCCTGTCCGCGCGAATCAAAACCCTCCAGACGGCGCTGCCAGGCCAGCACCGCAAAAATCGCGCTGCTATACGCCAAGGCGTGCGCCCCCAGCAGCGTGCCGTGAATCAAATCCAGCAGCAGCCCCGCGACAAAGGCATGCCCTGGCCCCAGCATGCGAGGCGCGCGCAGACTCCAAGAGATCAGCAGCATCAGCAGCCAGTCTGGCAGCCACGGGCGCAGCTCTGCCCCCCATGGCAGCAGCAGCAGCAACACCGCCACGACAACGCTGGTGATGATCATGCCCCGCTCGGGCGGTGCGACCAGTGCGGCGCCTTGCGGAATCAGCGGCGCCGGACTCATGGTTCCTCCGGGCTGGGAGGCGCTACCGGTTGCAACGCCGTAAGCGGCAATAGCACCCGCACCGGCCGATTCAGACCGCTACCCGCAATCGGGGCGCACTGCGCGCGCGAAAACGGTGACGCGCCCTGTGGCGGTCGCACCTGCAACACCCGTGCCACCGGTATGCCGCGTGGAAACACACCGTCCAACCCCGAGGTCACCAACACATCGCCCGCCAGCAGATCGCTGTGCTGATCGAGATAAGGAATCTCGATCAGGCTGTCGCTGCCTACACCGCGCGTCAGCAGCCGCTGGCCGGTGCGCTCACTTTCCACCGGCACCATCTGTCGGCGCGATACCACCAGGGTGAGTTCGCTGCTGAAGGGATGTACCCGGGTAATCTGGCCCAGCAAGCCGCGGGCATCGACCACCGGCAGGCCGGCGCTCACCCCGGCCTGACTGCCGCGATTGATGACCAGACGACGGGTGAGCGGATCAACCGGCGCTGCGATGATCGCGGCAGTCAGTGGCTGCCGTCCTGCCGGTTGCGCCAGATCAAGCAGGTCTCGTAGTTCTGCGTTCTCATGGCGCAGCGATTGCATGGCCTGCAAATCGGCGGACAGACGCTCGAACTCCTGACGCAAATGATTGTTTTCGTTTATGAGTTCCTGATGCCTGGAGAAAAAATCAAAGATGCCGCCCAGTCGCTCGAAAGGCCAGGCCAGCGCGGTTTGGACCGGATGCATCACCATCGCCGCAGCCGAACGCATTGCGCCCAGGGCGTCATAACGATGGTCCATCACCAGCAGGCTGACGCCGAGGATAACCGTCAGCGCGTAGCGCAAGGCAAGCCCGGTCTCCCGAACGAACAGGGGACCGCGCGCACCTGCGGACATAAGGCGGAGTTAGTCGGCGGAAAATACGGTCGAGAGGTGATCCATCTCTTCCAGCGCACGGCCCGTACCACGCACCACGCAAGACAACGGATCTTCAGCGACGATCACCGGCAGACCGGTTTCTTCGCGCAACAGGCGGTCGAGATCGCGCAGCAATGCGCCGCCGCCGGTTAATACCATGCCACGCTCGGCCACATCGGCGCCCAGCTCCGGCGGGATCTGTTCCAAGGCCAGCTTGACCGCCGCGACGATCTGGTTGAGCGGATCGGACAGTGCCTCAAGGATTTCGTTGCTGGTGACCGTAAAGCTGCGCGGAATACCTTCGGCCAGGTTGCGGCCTTTGATTTCCATTTCCTCGACCTCGTTGCCGGGGAAGGCGCGGCCCATGCTTTTTTTGATGTTCTCGGCGGTGGTTTCGCCGATCAGCATGCCAAAGTTGCGGCGCAGATAGTTGATGATGGATTCGTCGAACTTGTCGCCGCCAACGCGCACCGAGGTGGAATACACCATGCCGCCCAGCGAGATGACGCCCACTTCAGTGGTGCCACCGCCAATATCTACGACCATCGATCCCGCCGCCTCGGCCACCGGCATGCCGGCGCCAATCGCTGCGGCCATCGGCTCTTCGATCAGATACACCTGGCTGGCACCCGCGCCAATGGCTGATTCGCGGATCGCACGGCGCTCGACCTGGGTAGCGCCGGAGGGCACGCAGATGATGATGCGCGGGCTGGGATGAAACAGCCGTGAGTCATGCACCTTCTTGATGAAGTACTTAAGCATCTGCTCGGTGACATTGAAGTCGGCAATCACGCCGTCCTTCATCGGCCGGATGGCCTGAATGTTACCCGGCGTGCGGCCCAGCATCCGCTTGGCCTCCAGACCCACGGATTGAATCACGCGCTTGCCGGTCAGGCCTTCTTGGCGAATCGCAACCACCGAGGGCTCATTCAGTACGATACCTTTGCCACGCACATAGATCAGCGTGTTTGCCGTTCCCAGGTCAATCGCCAGGTCGGTCGAAAAATAGCTGCGGACGAAGCCAAACATAAAACCCTTCCCAGAAGGCTGTACTAAATAGCTGCGTATAATAACGCAGACAAACGCTTCTTCCCTATGTCCATGTCTCTCAGCATTCAAGATATCCAGCGCATCGCCCGTCTGGCCCGCATCCGCGTAAGCGATACCGAAGCCGGTGCCACGCAACAACAGCTCAACGGCATTTTTACCTTGGTCGAACAGATGCAGGCCGTTGATACCACCGGCATCGCCCCCATGGCGCACGCCCGTGATGTGTTCCAGCGCTTGCGCGCCGATGCCGTCTCTGAAACCGATCAGCGCGACGCGTTCCAGTCCGTCGCGCCGCAAACCGAGGCCGGTTTGTACCTTGTGCCGCGAGTGATCGAATGAGTACGCACACAAACACCCTCAGCCAACTGGCTGCCCGCCTGACTGCGGGCGAGGTCTCCAGCGTCGAGCTGTGTCAGGATTACCTGGCCCGCATCGCGGCGCACAACCCCACGCTCAACGCATTCATCACGGTCGATGCCGAACGCACGCTGGCCGAAGCCCGGCTCGCCGACGCCCGCCGTGCGGCAGGCGAAACTGGCGCACTGCTCGGCATCCCCATCGCCCACAAAGACATCTTTTGCACCGAAGGCTGGCTCACCACCTGTGGCTCGAAGATGCTTGGCAACTTCGTCTCGCCTTACGACGCCCATGTCATCAGCCAGTTCAAAGCGGCCGGCATGCCCTCTTTGGGCAAAACCAACATGGACGAGTTTGCCATGGGCTCAAGCAACGAAACCAGCTTCTACGGCGCGGTCAAAAACCCGTGGGACACCGCTGCGGTGCCCGGCGGCTCGTCGGGCGGGTCGGCGGCGGCCGTGGCTGCTCGGCTTGCCCCGGCGGCAACCGGCACCGACACCGGCGGCTCGATTCGCCAACCGGCGGCGTTGACCGGCATTACTGGCCTCAAACCCACTTACGGCGTGTGTTCGCGCTACGGCATGATTGCCTTTGCCTCCAGTCTTGACCAGGCCGGGCCAATGGCGCAGACGGCTGAAGACTGCGCTTTGCTGATGAATGTGATGGCCGGGTTTGACCGCCGCGACTCCACCAGCCTAGAGCGCCCCGCCGAAGATTACCGCCGCGACCTCAATCAACCGCTTAAAGGCCTGCGCGTCGGCCTGCCCAAAGAGTTCTTCGCCGCCGGCATGGCTCCGGATGTTGCCGCAAACATTGAGGCCGCACTCGACGAATACCGCCAGCTCGGCGCCACCACGATCGCGGTCAGCCTGCCCAACTCCGGCCTGTCGGTGCCGGTTTACTATGTGCTGGCGCCGGCCGAGGCCAGCTCCAACCTGTCGCGTTTCGACGGCGTGCGTTATGGCCACCGCACTGCGGAATACGCCGATCTCACCGAGATGTACGAAAAATCCCGCGCCGAAGGCTTTGGCGCCGAGGTCAAACGCCGCATCCTGATTGGCGCCTATGTACTTAGCCACGGCTATTACGACGCCTATTACATCCAGGCGCAAAAAATCCGGCGGCTGATCGCCAACGATTTTGCAGCGGCCTTCAAGGTATGCGATGTCATCATGGGCCCGACGGCGCCGACCACCGCATTCAATCTCGGCGAGAAATCGGACGACCCGGTGCAGATGTATCTCTCCGACATCTACACCATCGCCGTTAACCTGGCTGGCCTGCCCGGCATGAGCGTGCCTTGCGGCTTTGGCAGCAACGGTCGCCCGGTCGGACTGCAAATCATCGGCGACTATTTTGCCGAGGCAAAGATGCTCAATGTCGCCCATCAATACCAACTGGCGACGGATTGGCACATCCGCGCCCCCAAGGGATTTTGACATGCAGTGGGAAGTCGTCATCGGGCTGGAGGTTCACACCCAGCTCACCACCCAATCGAAGATCTTTTCCGGCGCCAGCACCGCGTTTGGTGCCGCCCCCAACACCCAGGCCTGCGCGGTGGATATTGCCTTGCCGGGCGTGCTGCCGGTATTGAACCGTGGCGCGGTCGAGCGCGCCATCCAGTTTGGCCTGGCGATTGGCGCAAAACTCAATCGCGTCAATGTGTTCGCGCGTAAAAACTATTTTTATCCGGATCTGCCCAAAGGCTACCAAATCAGCCAGTTTGAGCTACCGATCGTTGAAGGCGGCAGCCTCGATATCCCGGTGGGCGAGGGCGACAAGGCCTATGCCAAAACCATCCGCATCACCCGCGCGCATCTGGAAGAAGACGCCGGCAAATCGCTGCACGAAGACTTCCATGGTTTCACGGGAATCGATCTCAACCGCGCCGGCACGCCACTGCTCGAAATCGTTTCCGAACCCGATATGCGCTCGGCCAAAGAAGCCGTCGCCTACGCCCGGGCCCTGTACACGCTCGTCACCTGGATCGGCATTTGCGACGGCAACATGCAGGAAGGCAGCTTCCGGGTGGACGCCAATGTCTCGGTGCGCCCCAAAGGCCAGGCCGAATTTGGCACCCGACGCGAAATCAAAAACCTCAACTCCTTCCGCTTTTTGGAACAGGCCATCGATTTTGAAATCCGCTGGCAGATCGAGCAGATCGAGGATGGTCACAAGATCCAGCAGGCCACCGTGCTGTTCGACCCGGATTCCGGCGAAACCCGCATGATGCGCAGCAAGGAAGATGCGCACGACTACCGCTACTTCCCCGATCCCGACCTGCTCCCCGTAAAACTGGAAGAAGACTGGATTGCCGAGATACAAGATCGGCTGCCCGAACTGCCGCAGGCCAAACAGGCGCGCTATCAGGCCGAGTTGGGGCTGTCCGCCTATGACGCCAGCACGCTCACCGCCAGCCGCGCCACTGCCGATTATTTCGAAACGCTTGCTGCCGCCCTGCCCAAACCGGACGCCAAGCTTGCGGCCAACTGGGTAATGGGCGATGTATCCGCCGCGCTCAACCGCGCCGAACAAGAGATCACCCGCTGCCCCGTTGCCGCCGCAACACTCGCCACGCTGCTGGCGCGTATCCAGGACGGCACCTTGTCCGGAAAGCTCGCCAAGCAAGTATTCGAAGTTCTGTGGAACGAGGGCGGCGAGGTCGATGCCATCATCGAAGCCAAAGGCCTGAAGCAGATGTCCGACAGCGGCGAGCTCGAACAGATCATCGACACGGTGCTGGCCGCCAACGCCAAAAATGTCGAAGAATTCAAGGCCGGCAAGGAAAAAGCATTCAACGCCCTAGTTGGCCAGGTCATGAAGGCCACCAAAGGCCGCGCCAATCCGTCACAGGTCAATGATCAATTGAAGGCTAAACTTGCCGCAACCTGCTTAAACCAATAAAACAAGCGCTTACGCCCTACAAAAAGTAGGGGTATAGTGCAGTCCGCACAAACGCTGGAGTCATAAAAATGAAACGAGTAGGCATCTTTCTTTTGCTGCTGGCGGCAAACCTGTCACCCACCCGGGCCGCCTCACCAGAAACCACTCAAGACACCCGCATTACCATCGCGGTTAGCAACAAAGAGCGCAATCAAACGCTGTTTGAAATGCGCGCCTTTCTGGAAGGCTTTTTCAGTATCCAGGCAGCCTTGGCGCGGCATGACAACCCCGCCATCGCCAGCATGGCCCGCTACATTCAGACCACCTTCCAGGATACGGCCAACTCGCTCACCAGCGTGCACCCCGAAGGCTACGACCAGATGTCCGGCTTTCTGATCGACAGCTTTGGTGCCGTCGCCCGGGCAGCAGAAAAAAATGCCCAGCCGCAAGTCGTTCATGAACGCCTGATCGATGTTGTCGCCGGCTGCGCCGGATGCCACCAAATGTTCCGCTTCGAGGTGCACGACAAACGCTGAGGCTCATCCTATAAATTTCGTCTCGGGAGGTTTTTGGCCGACGCGCTTACGATGCAGAAGCTAGCATGGAAACCGGGGCGGGGAAACCGGGGACAGGGGAAACCGGGGACAGACCACGGTTTTCTTGGGTCATGCTCCAAATAACTATTCGGATTCCGGTGCGGGCGACTTGCGCGGTCGCCCCGATTTTCCCGGTTGCACCCGTCGTCCCAGCGCGGCGGCCACATCTGCCCCAAAGCGCGTATCGCCGAGCAGAAAATTCCCATTTGTCGCCTTGCGGATTTCATCGACCACACCGGGATCAAGCGCGTAGCGGAACAATTCGCGGTATGCCGCCTGCCGGCTCGGCGCGTCGATCCCCAACGCATCATAGAGCGGGTGCGGACAGAGCAGCGCATTATTTTCCCCTTGTGCGTGGGCGCGGTAGCTCGACCAGCGGTATTCAGCTGGATGCGCCACCATGGCCGCCCGCACCGGGTTGAGTTCGATGTAGCGTTGGCACGCCAGCAGATAGGTCTCCTCCTGAATCGGACACGAGCGAAAACGGCCTTCCCATAGCGTCCCGCTGCGCCGATAAACGCGATTCACATATTGCGCATAACGCTGGCTGAGTGCTTTCATCAGGGCGCCCGGTGCTTCGGATTGATCCGCCGACACCAGCAGATGAACATGGTTGGTCATCAGCATGTAAGCGTGGATGCGGCAACCGGTCTTGGTGGCGTACTCCGTCAGCCAGTCGAGGTAGAAGCGGTAATCCTCGTCGGCGAAAAAGCACGCCTGACGATTGTTGCCACGCTGAATCAGGTGCAGCGGAACACCGGGAAGCACGATGCGGGCACGGCGCGGCATGAAAGGCTCCAGCAGTGGGAAGTCCACCAAGGATACCGTGGTCTGTCCCCTATTATTCCTGCCAAGGATACCGTGGTCTGTCCCCTATTATTCTGCCCTATTATTCTGGCCGATGTCGTTGCCGGCTGCACCGGATGCCACCAAATGTTCCGCTTTGAGGTGCGCGACAAACGCTGAGGTGCATCCTGTAAATCTTTGCATGGAAACCGGAAACCACGGTTTTATTGGGTCATATTCGAATAACCTGCGGATTCCGGTGCGAACGACTTGCGCGGCGGTTACGGTTTTTCGGTCAGCCGGAAGGCTTATTATTTGCCGATGCAAAAACGCCCGAATATCTCGCCCAGAAGGTCGTCTGCGCCGAACTCGCCGGTGATTTCGTTGAGTGCTTGCTGGGCTAGGCGTAGTTCTTCGGCCAGCAGTTCCAGGGCGTGGTGGGCGGCTTCACGCGCCCGATTCAAATGGGTCTGGGCGCGGCGGATGGCGTCGATGTGGCGCTGTCGAGCGAGCAGGGTGCCGCCGGGTGTGGTTTGCCAGCCCGCATCTTGCAGCAGGGCTTGTCGCAGCGCATCTAGGCCGGCACCGGTTTGAGCGGAAAGCCAGGCCTCGCGCGCTGCACAATCGATGTGCGGCAGCGCCTGGGTCAGGTCAATCTTGTTATGCACCGTCCAGCGCGGGATGTCGGGCAGGCTTTGCAGGATGCGCGCTTCCTGGTCGCCCACGCCATGTTGGGAATCCACCAGCAGCAGGGCCAAATCGGCCTTGGAAATGGCTTCCCAGGTGCGGGCAATGCCGATGGTTTCGACCGGGTCGGTGGTTTCCCGTAGCCCGGCGGTGTCGATGATGTGTAGCGGTACGCCTTCGATCTCGATCTGCTCACGCACGGTGTCGCGGGTGGTGCCGGGCACATCCGTCACGATGGCGGCCTCAAAGCCGGCAAGCGCGTTGAGCAAGCTGGATTTGCCTACATTGGGCTGGCCGATCAGTACGACCTGCAAGCCCTCGCGCAACAGTGCGCCCTGACGGGCATTGGCGAGTATTCCGTCGATGCTGACTTTGAGTGCGTCCAGCCGTTCGAATGCGCGGGCCTTTTCGAGGAACTCGATGTCTTCTTCGGGAAAATCGAGGGTGGATTCAACCAGCGCACGCAATTCGATCAGCGCGTCGACCGCTGCATGGATGTGGCGCGAAAACTCGCCACGCAGGGTACGGGTGGCGGCGCGGGCGGCGGCGCGACTTTCGGCGTCGATCAAATCGGCAACGGCTTCGGCCTGGGCCAGATCGAGCTTGTCATTGAGGTAGGCGCGGCGGGTGAACTCGCCGGCTTCGGCGTGGCGTGCGCCCAGTTGCAGACAGCGTTCCAGCAGCATGGCCAGCACCTGCGGGCCGCCGTGGCCTTGCAGTTCCAATACAGCCTCGCCGGTATACGAGTGTGGCGCCGGGAAAAAAAGGGCGATGCCATGGTCTATGGCTTCACCAGAGGTATCCAAAAAAGGGCCGTAATGCGCGAGACGGGGCTGTAATGCCTTGCCCGTTACCGCGCTGGCGATGGATTGCGCCAGCGGCCCGGATACCCGGATGACGCCTATGCCACCGCGCCCAGGCGCCGTGGCAATGGCGGCGATGCTGTCACCGGGCACGCTCAATGACTTGGTTGATGCGCCACTGTTGCAGGATGGACAGCAGGTTATTCACAAGCCAGTACAGCACCAGTCCTGCCGGGAAGAAGAAGAAGAACACCGAGAAGATCAGCGGCATATACAACATCACCTTGGCCTGTACCGGATCAGCCGGCGCAGGGCTGAGTTTTTGCTGTATGAACATGGAAATCGCCATCAGCACCGGCAGGATGTAATACGGGTCGGAGGCCGACAGGTCATGAATCCACAATGCCCAGGGTGCCTGACGCAGCTCTACTGCGCCCATCAAAACCCAGTACAGCGCGATGAACACCGGAATCTGCACCAGGATAGGCAGGCAACCGCCCAGCGGGTTGATCTTTTCTTCCTGATAGATCTTCATCATGTGCTCGTGCAGCTTTTGCCGGTCGTCGCCGTAGCGTTCCTTGATTTGCTGCAACCTGGGCGCAAGCTTGCGCATCTTGGCCATCGACTTGTAGCTGGCCGCCGAAAGCGGGTAGAACGCGCCTTTGATCAGTACGGTCAACACGATGATGGCCCAACCCCAGTTGGGAATCAGGTTGTGAATCCACTTCAACAGGGTAAACAGCGGCGAGGCCAGTACGGTCAGCCAGCCATAATCGACCACGAATTGCATCCCGTTCGCCAGCGGTTCGATCATCTCCAACTCTTGCGGGCCCGCGTACAGACGCATGGCAAGCTGTTTTTGCTCGCCCGGCTGCAAGGTGAATCCGGGCAGCACCATGCCGACGGCATATTCGTCATTGCCCAGGCTGCGGGTGAAAAAATTGCGCTGCGTGGCATCATCGCGCGTCGGCATCAGCCAGGCAGACACAAAGTGATGCTGCACCATGCCGGCCCAGCCGTCTTGGGCGCTGGTGGCATGATCGGTTTTGCTTTTGGCGATGTCTTCAAAATTGACCTTTTGAAACTTGCCCGCTTCGGTGTAGATAGCCGGCCCGGTAAAGGTGTACATCATCTTGGATTCGCCCTCGGGCGGCTGGCCGTGACGACGCAACTGGTAGTAAGCGCTGGCGGTTACTGCGGCGCTGGCCCGGTTGACTACCTGCTCGCGCATCTCGATGACATAACTGCCGCGCTTGAACACATAGGTTTTTTGCAGCTCAACGCCGCCTTCTTGAGCGCGCAGGGTTAGGCTGATCTGATCTTTGCCCTGTTCCAACCGATAAGTGCCCGGCACCAATTCAAAACGGGTTTTATGGTGAGGCAGCAGACCTTGGCTGGTGGGTTCGGCAAGCCCGGATTGCGCCACATAGTTGCGTCCCGGTTGGGCCTCAAACAGCGTAAAGGGCTTGCTGGCGTCACCGTTGGCGGTAAAGCGCGTCAGCACCAGCTCGCGAATGTCGCCACCATTGGCATCGATAACCGCACGCAATATATCGGTTTCGATCACAGCCTGGGCCGCAGATTGAAGCTGGCCTTCCGTTGCCGGCGCGGCCGTGGGCAATGCCGCTGGCGCTTGCTGCGGCACGACGGCGGGCAATTCTGCCGTTGCGCTGGCAGTGACCGGAGTCGGCTGGTTGTATTGCTGCCAGGCCTCCCACAACCAGAGAAGCGACAGTGAAAAGATGACGGCGGCAACAAGCCTTTGAATATCCATTACGCGTTCCATTTCAAGGAGGTTATAACCTCGGTGATCTCAGCCTTGTGAATGACGGTTAATAACCTCGTTCAACAAGGACTCGCATTCTCGCCCAAGCTGGCCCGGCTGTGGGAATTCTATCAACCTGAAAACCAGATCGAGGCCAGCCAATTCATGCTGTTTCTGGCGAAAAGCCTCGCGAATCACGCGGCGGGTGCGATTGCGGGCCACGGCCAATTTGAGGATACGCTTGGCAACCACCAGCCCTAAACGGGCCTGTCCAAGATCGTTGGGCCTGACCAACAACTCCAGACAGGTACGCCTGAATGCATGCTGCCGCTGCCGGCGGCAAAAACGAAAAACGGATGAAAAATCATCCGCTTTCCTTAATTTTGCATCCCAGCCAAACCCCAGAGAGCCTTGGCTGTTCATTGCATCCGTCACACAGCCAGACGCTTGCGGCCCTTGGCACGACGGGCGTTGATCACTGCGCGGCCGCCTTTGGTGGCCATACGAGCGCGGAAGCCGTGTGTGCGCTTGCGACGAACGACGGAAGGCTGATAGGTGCGTTTCATTTCAATATCCTCTGAACTCTAAAACTGCCGGTTGCCACGCCCTGGCAACCCTGCGCAAACAGAAAGGGCGCGATTAAACCCGTTTTAACCACCTGTTGTCAAATATCTGAAGGCCGCTATCGGGTACAATGCGCGCCTGGAGACATTTACCTCACATCACCCGATGACCGATTTCTGGAACCTCTGCCTGGATCACTTCCGGGAAAAGCTCAATACCCAGCAATTTACGACCTGGATCCGCCCTTTATCCATACAAGGAGATGAGCGCCAGTTGGTCATCCTCGCACCCAACCGTTTCGTCGCGCAGTGGGTAAAAGACAAATACCTGTCAGACATCTCGATGCTGGCAAGCAACTACTTTGCTGAAGCGCCTCGGCTCTCGGTAGAAATTGCCCAAGAAGGGCAAAAAGCGCTACGGAATCGTTCGACACCATCCAGCCTGTCAGCCGCTAAACCCAGCGAACCTGAAGTTCCTAAACATATGCTGGAAGACAGCCGTCTCAACCCGTTATTCACCTTTGACAACCTGATCTGCGGCAAGGCCAACGAGCTGGCCCGCGCCGCCGGCCTGCAAATCGCTGAAAACATGGGCAAAGGCTACAACCCATTATTTATCTATGGCGGCGTGGGGTTAGGAAAAACCCATTTGATGCAAGCCATTGGTAATCAAGCGCTTACACATAATCTCAACATCCAGGTTCGCTACATACACGCCGAACGCTATGTTTCGGACATGGTCAAGGCCTTTAGACATCGTGCCTTTGAAGACTTCAAGCGCAAGTATGAAAATCTGGATCTGCTGCTTATAGACGATATCCAGTTTTTTGCTGGAAAAAGCCGCACACAGGAAGAGTTCTTCTATGTATTCAATAATTTGATTGAAAATGGAAAGCAAGTCATCATCACCAGCGACAGCTTCCCGAATGGTCTGGAAGGCGTCGAGGAACGCCTGAAGTCCCGGTTTGGTTGGGGGCTCACAGTCCAGTTAGAACCACCAGGTGCCGAGATGCGGGTTGCTATTTTGTTAAGCAAGGCACATCTGGAACACGAAAATCTGGATGAAACTACGGCGTTTTTCATCGCCAAACACATCCGCTCGAATGTGCGCGAACTGGAAGGCGCATTGAAACGCGTCATTGCCTATAGCCGTTTCCATCAACAACCCATCAGCATCGACATGGCGCGCGGGGCGCTAAAAGATGTTCTCGCTGTACAGCGCCGTCAGATTGCGATTGAAAACATCCAGAAAACGGTCGCGGACTATTACAAACTGCGCGTTGCGGACCTGTTTTCAAAGTCACGCAAACAACAAATCGTACGACCGCGACAAGTGGCCATGCATCTGACCAAAGAACTGACCAACCTCAGTCTTCCCGAGATTGGTGCCTCGTTTGGTGGCCGCGACCACTCCACGGTGCTTCATGCCGTACGTAAAATCGAAGAGCTTCGTAGCAACGACCAAAATATACGACGCGATTACAGCCTGTTACTCCAGGTGTTGCAGGGATGAATATCAAACAAAACCTTGTAAACAACTTCAGGAAAACCTATGTACAAGACTGTAAAAATCAGACCATTTTTGAGCCCAAAAAAACTTATCCACAATCTATCTTTAAGCTATCCCGTATGTATTCAACAACCTTATTGTCGTTATAATAGAATGATTCGTTGATGTTTTTTTGAGTTATCCCGGGTGATGACACTGCCCTATAAAACACTACCAAAAAATTTTTCTATTAAATATGAAGACAAGTAAAGCCACCTTTCTAAAACCGCTACAAGCTGTAGTCGGCGTTGTTGACCGCAAAAATATCCTGCCCATCTTGTCCAATGTATTGATCGAGACAAAGTCCGGGCGCACCGCCCTCATAGCGACTGACTTGGAATTGCAGATTACAGCGTGGCTGGATGGTGTCGTCAGTAAAAACCCAGACCTCACGGTTTCGGCGCGCAAGTTGCTGGATATCTGCCGTGCCTTGCCAGATGACAGCGCCCTGGAACTCAGCCTGCAAGGCGAGCAATTACAGGCCCGTGCCGGAAAAAGCCGTTTTTCTTTGCAAACCTTACCGGCACAAGATTTTCCCCGCTTGCAGATTGCAGAAAGTGAGGGCGTAAGTTTTAGCCTTGCCAGTGACAAGCTGCGTCAGCTTCTGGGGCGTGTGCAATACGCGATGGCGGTACAGGACATTCGCTATTACCTCAATGGATTGTTGTTTTCAGTCAAGCCTGATCGTGTTCTGGTTGCTGCAACCGATGGTCATCGTTTGGGTATTGATTCTGTTTTGACCGATGCCGTGCAGCCGCAAGAGCTTGATGTCATCCTGCCGCGTAAGGCCATCATCGAGCTGATTAAACTGCTGGGTGACGATACTGGAACCGTCGATATCCAAGTCAGCCCATCTCAGGTCATCTTCCGCACGGCTGTGTTTGAATTGCGATCCAAGGTTGTAGATGGCAAGTTCCCGGATTACCAGCGCGTGATCCCGGTCGGATACGAAAAACACTTCATCATCAACCGTGTGCGTTTTCTGCAATCACTCAACCGTGCCGCCATCCTGACCAATGACAAGTTCCGCAGCGTGCGCCTGGCCCTGTCTGACAACAGCTTGCGTATTGCCTGCCGCAACAACGAACAGGAAGAGGCGCAGGAAGAGCTGGATATCGATTACAGCAACGAACCGTTGGATGTGGGCTTCAATGTTCAGTATTTGCAGGATGTTCTGAATAATCTGGCCGTTGAATCGGTGCGTTGTTCCTTTAACGACGCCAGCTCCAGCTTGCTAGTCACCATCCCTGGCGAAGAAAACTTTGCCTATGTCGTAATGCCCATGCGCATCTGACGGTATCAGAGCATCTCATGTTCCGCGTGAAACCAATCAAAGGCTTTAATCAATGAGCGATAGCTACGACGAGTCCAGCATTCAACAACTGGAAGGACTGGAGGCCGTGCGTAAGCGCCCGGGTATGTACATTGGCGATACTCAGGATGGCACTGGCCTGCACCACATGGTTTTTGAGGTATTGGACAACGCCATCGACGAGGCCTTGGCGGGGTATTGTGATGACATCAAGGTCATCATTCATGGCGACAACTCCATCAGCGTGTCCGATAACGGCCGCGGCATTCCGGTAGGCATCAAGTTTGACGACAAACACGAGCCCAAACGCTCTGCCGCCGAGATTGTTATGTGCGTGCTGCATGCGGGAGGCAAGTTCAATCAGAACAGTTATAAGGTGTCTGGCGGTTTGCATGGTGTTGGCGTGTCTTGCGTCAACGCCTTGTCCCGCTGGCTGAGGCTGAATATTCGTCGTGATGGCAAACATTATTTGATGGAGTTTCGGCGTGGCGCAGCCCATGACCGACTGATCGAAGTACAAAACGGCGTTGAGGTTTCACCCCTCAGAATGCTTGGAGAAACCCAGCGTAAAGGCACTGAGGTGCATTTTTTGGCCGACGATGAGATCTTCGGTACGGTCGAGTTCCATTATGAGATTCTGGCCAAGCGCATTCGTGAACTGTCTTTCCTGAACAACGGCGTCAAAATCGAATTGATCGATGAGCGTGACGGTCGCAAGGAAGATTTCGCACTGTCGGGGGGTGTGTCCGGTTTTGTCAGCTATATCAATCGCAGCAAAAGCGTGCTGCATTCCACGGTTTTCCACGCTTCAGGCGAATCCAATGCCGGTGGTGTACCGGTATCTGTGGAAATCGCCATGCAGTGGAACAATGGCTATCAGGAACAGGTGCTGTGCTTCACCAACAATATCCCGCAGGCCGATGGCGGCACTCATCTCACCGGATTGCGCGCGGCAATGACCCGCATCATCAACAAATACATTGAAGAAAACGAAATCGCCAAAAAGGCCAAGGTCGAGATTACTGGCGACGACATGCGTGAAGGACTGGTCTGTGTGTTGTCGGTGAAGATGCCAGACCCCAAGTTTTCGTCACAAACCAAAATGAAGCTGGTGTCATCCGAAGCGCGCCCGGCGGTAGAAGACATCGTGGCGCAAAAATTGTCGGAGTTTCTGCTGGAACGCCCGACGGATGCCAAAATCATTTGTTCCAAGATCGTCGAAGCCGCCCGCGCCCGCGAGGCCGCACGCAAAGCGCGTGAGATGACCCGGCGCAAAGGTGTGCTGGATATGGCAGGTCTGCCAGGCAAGCTGGCCGACTGTCAGGAAAAGGATCCGGCGTTGTCTGAGCTTTATCTGGTCGAGGGCGATTCTGCAGGCGGTTCTGCCAAACAGGGCCGTGATCGTAAATTTCAGGCCATCCTGCCGCTCAAGGGCAAGATTCTCAATGTGGAAAAGGCCCGCTTTGACAAGATGTTGTCAAGCCAGGAGGTGGTTACCCTGATTACTGCCATGGGCACTGGCATTGGCAAGGAGGATTACAACCCGGCCAAGCTGCGCTATCACCGCATCATCATCATGACCGACGCCGATGTGGACGGCTCGCACATCCGCACCTTGTTGCTCACCTTTTTCTATCGGCAAATGCCCGAACTGGTCGAGCGAGGTCATGTGTATATCGCCCAGCCACCGCTGTACAAGGTTAAGCAGGGTAAGCGCGAAACCTATCTCAAAGATGAGCACGAGCTGCGTCAATATCTGTTGCGCGCGGCTCTGGAAGGCGCCGAATTGCGTGTATCGAAGGATGCGCCTGCGCTTGAAAAAGGGGCTTTCGAGGCCATTGCGCGGCAGTTTCTGGTATCTGAAGCGGTGGTAGAACGCCTGTCACGGCGCATGGATGGCGATGTGCTTTATGCCTTGCTAGAACAAACGCCGCTGGATTTGCACACCGAAATTACGGCACAGTCCTCGGCCAATGCCCTGCAAAGCGCTTTGCAGGCAGACGGCCAGGTCAATTGTCGGGTTGGAAAACGCGAGGACGAAGAGGGCTGGCATATCGAAATCGAGCGTCAGCGCCACGGCATCAGCCATATCACCCTGCTCGACCAAGGCTTTATCGAAGGCGGCGACTATGAGCAGATTGCGCGTACAGCCGCCATGCTGGCCGGTTTGCTGCAAGCCGATGCCAGCATTCAGCGCGGCGACAACAGCCAGCCGGTTGCAAACTTCAAACAAGCCATAGACTGGCTGCTGTCCGAGGCCAAGCGCGGCCTTTCCATCCAGCGTTACAAAGGTCTGGGTGAGATGAATCCGGAGCAGCTTTGGGAAACCACCATGGATCCCACCGTGCGTCGCCTGTTGCGCGTGCAAATCGAAGACGCCATTGCCGCCGACGAGATATTCACCACCCTGATGGGCGAAGAGGTCGAACCCCGCCGTCACTTCATCGAAACCAATGCCTTGGGTGTACGCAATCTGGATGTGTAACGATTCGCAATAAAAAAGGGCCGCAAGGCCCTTTTTTCATGGGATGGTCGATCAGAGTTCAGCCGCGTGCTGAGCCAGGTACTCGGCCACACCGGCGGTTGTGGCCTTCATGCCGGGCTTGCCCTTGTTCCAGCCAGCCGGGCAAACCTCGCCATGTTCTTCGGTAAATTGCAGGGCATCGACCATACGCAGCATCTCGTCGATATCGCGACCCAGCGGCAGATCGTTAACCACCTGGTGACGCACCACGCCGGATTTGTCGATCAGGAAAGAGCCGCGCAGAGCAACACCGATGTCATGCTCAACATCATAGGCCTTGCAGATGTCGTGCTTCATGTCAGCCACCAGCGGATAACCTACCTGGCCGATGCCGCCGTTGTTGACCGGGGTGTTTTTCCAGGCCAGATGGCTAAAGTGCGAGTCGATGGAAATGCCGATCACCTCGACATTGCGGGCCTTGAAATCGGCCAGGCGGTGGTCGAATGCCAAAAGCTCGGAAGGGCAAACGAAAGTGAAATCGAGTGGGTAGAAGAAGATCACGGCGTATTTGCCCTTGATCTGCTCGGAAAGGCAAAAGCCTTCGTTGATGCTGTTGTCGCCCATTACGGCAACGGCTTTGAAATCGGGAGCGGATTTGCCAACCAGTACGGACATAAGTCACCTCTCAATGCAAAATGGATTAAAAAAGCCAATCTTGTCGAGGGGTAAAACCTATAAATCCGACAAGATTAGTCGGGTAATTATAGCTCAGGATTTTTTACGCCGTGTGGTCGGTTTTTCAGAGCGGGCAACAAGCAAGGCGATGGCGTCTTCCAGGGTCATGGTATCTGGCGCACGATCACGCGGCAGCGAGGCATTCAGCTTTCCATGTGAAACATAAGGCCCGAAGCGGCCGGTTTCGTGCAGCACAACCGGCTGACCATCGGTCGGATGTGCGCCCAACTCGCGTTTGGCGCTGGCGCTTGCAGAAGCCCGGTTTCGGGCCTTGCGGGTGTCGCGCGGCGGGAACTCGAAACCCACCTTTGCCCCGCCCTTGGCATCCTTTTCCAGCACCAGAAAAGCCTCGAATGCACGGCGGGTGCGGGCAGACACAAAGCCCTTGAACAGATCCGTTTTGCCCTCGGCCAGCAGCTTTTGCATCTGCTCGCGGGCGATCTCTTGTTGCAGGATGGTTTTGCCGCTGCGGAAGTCGCAGGATTTTTCGGCACCGACCGCCTTGCTACACACATAGGCGGTTTCGGTTTCATAAATCGGGCTCTGACATTTTGGACAGGCGCCCAGGGGTTTCTGGCCAGAAAAGTCGATTTCGGCAGCGTCATCGCGGTCGTTGCCAAAGTCAAATGCGGGCAGTTTGTCATCGTTAAGGCGAATCACCGCTTCAAATGGGCGCCCCATCTTGTTGCGGAAACCCGTCAGCGGGCCGATGCTGCCATCACGCAGCAGGACCTCGATCTCGCCAATCTCGAACTGCCGACCGGCGACGATCTTCCAGGTTTCCCAGGCACAGGACTGGCAGGCGAACTTTTTGTAGTTTTCATTCACCGTGCCGCCGCATTGAGGGCAGGGCACCGTCAGGGTGGCGAAGTCGCCGGGCACGGTATCGGACTCGTAAGCCTTGGCGCGTTCGACAATATCGCGGGTCAGCGTGGCAATGCCGTCCATGAACGCCTGGCGCGACAGCTTGCCGGCGGCCACCTGACTGAGCTTGTATTCCCATTCGCCGGTCAGTTCGGGCGCTGTGAGGGCGCCGATGCCGAGCCCACGCAGCAGGGTGATGAGCGAAAAAGCCTTGGCGGTGGGCATCAAATCCTTGCCCTCACGCAACAGGTAGGCCTCAAGGATAAGATTTTCGATGATCTGTGCACGGGTTGCGGGCGTGCCCAGTCCGCGTTCTTTCATTGCCTCACGCAGGGCATCGTCCTCGACCATTTTGCCTGCACCTTCCATGGCCGACAGCAGTGTGGCGTCGTTAAAGCGTGCCGGAGGCCGGGTCTGACTGGTCTTGAGCTGAACCGTTTCGGTGGCCACGATTTCGTTTTGGGCGACGGCAGCCATTACGGCATTGTCATCAGTGTCATCGCCTTTGCCGTACACCGCCAGCCAGCCGGCACTTTTGAGCACCTTGCCTTCGCTTTTGAAGGTCTCGCCTTCGACATGGGTGATACGGGTGGTGACCAGGTATTCAGCCGCCGGGAAAAACACCGCCAAAAACCGGCGCGTCACCAGATCGAATATCTTATGTTCGGCCTCTGACAATGATTTTGGCGCATTACCCGTGGGGATAATGGCGAAGTGATCGCTCACCTTTTTGTTGTCAAAGATGCGTTTGTTGGGCTTTACCCAGCCGTTGGCGAGTATGTTGTCTGCATGGGCGGCATAGCCCTCCGGCAACTGGCGCAGGGTATCCTTCACCATGCCCAGGGTATCTTCGGGCAGGTGGCGAGAGTCGGTACGCGGATAGGTCAGCACCTTGTGCCGCTCGTACAACGCCTGAGCGATTTGCAATGTGGTGCGGGCCGAAAAGCCAAAGCGGTTGTTGGCTTCGCGTTGCAGGGTGGTTAGGTCATACAGGCCCGGCGACAAACGGTTCTCGGGCTTGGATTGCTCCTCGACCCGGCCCGGTTTACCCGTACATTTTTGTTGCAGGGCCTCGGCGCGGGCCGTGTCCCAGATGCGGCTATCGTTGGCGTGTTCGTCTTCGCCCTTGCGGAAGTTGGGGTCGAACCACTTGCCGCTATAGCGCCCATGTTTACCGGCAAAGAGGGCTTCCAGTTCCCAGTAATCGCGGGCGACGAAGTGGCGGATCTTTTCTTCGCGCTCGACCATGATGGTTAGCGTCGGCGTTTGCACGCGGCCTACGGTGGTGAGATGAAAACCGCCTGTTTTGGAATTGAACGCGGTTATCGCGCGGGTGCCGTTGATGCCGACCAGCCAGTCGCTCTCGGCACGGCTGACGGCGGCTTCCCGTAGCCCTTCCTTGTCGGTGCCCGGCAGCAGATGCGCAAAGCCGGTGCGGATGGCGTCCTTGGTCATCGATTGCAGCCAGAGGCGCTCGATCGGTTTTTTCGTGCCGCTGTGCTGCACGATGTAATGGAAGATCAGCTCGCCCTAGCGCCCCGCGTCGCAGGCGTTGACGAGGCCGGTGACCTCGCGGCGCTTGATCAGCCGTTCCAGCAGCTTGAGCTGATCCTCGGTCTTGGCGATAGGGTTGAGCGCAAACTGCGGCGGGATCACCGGCAGGTGGGCAAACGACCATTTGCCGCGCTTCACCTCGTGTTCGGGCGGCACCACCAGCTCCAGCAGGTGGCCGATCGCCGAGGTCAGGATGAACTCATCTGATTCATAATGGTTTTGGGTGCGCGTAAACCCCCCCAGGGCGCGGGCGATGTCCTGCGCGACAGAGGGTTTCTCGGCGATGATCAGCCGTTTGCTCATGGATTGGGAATTGGGTTAATGCAGTACGGGCGGGGCGTCGTCGTCGGGATCGACGATGTCTTCCAGCCACAGTGCGTCGTTGGCGCCTTGCAAGCGATTGATGGCGAGCAGTGCCAGCCATTTGATATGCCCCAGCGAGACCTCGTCTTCGTCCAGCGCCATGGCACGATCCAGCACCCATTCGCGCGCAGGGGCGGCCAGGACGCCGGAGTGTTCCAGAAAGGCAAGGAAGTTGAGGCCCTCGGCATCGATGCGGCGCAGCTCGTCGTGGGTATAGCAGCGGAAGCCCGTGCTTTCCCAGGCGACGCCCTCGGACGCGATGGCGTCCAGCGAGGCGAGCCAGGACAGCGCGCGAGTGATGTCCTCATTGCCAAAGCCCATTGCCGCCAGACGGCTTTCCAGCACATCCCGTTCTGGGGCCAGATCGGCAACGAAGTATTGGTCGTAGAGGTAAAGAAGGATATCGAACATCATTGGAATGATTTGAATGACTAGGTTTACAGGAGCCTTTGAAATCGCTCTCCGGGCAAGCGGGCGATGCGCCCTTCCAGCTCGTGCGTAAGCAGCATGGACGAAAGGGTATCGACCGTCAAGCCGGTTTGTCCTTTCAGCTCATCCAGCCCCAGCGGTCCTGCGGTCAGCAAATCCAGCAGGGCGTCGGGTGTGGCGGCCTCTGTGGACGGGGTTTGAGGCACGGGCAGTCGCAACTCCTCCAGTACATCGGCGGCAGACTCGACCAGCTTGGCACCGTCGCGAATCAGCCGATGACAGCCGCGTGCCAGCGGGTTGTGGATGGAGCCGGGCAGGGCAAACACCTCGCGGCCTTGCTCACCTGCCTGACGGGCGGTGATGAGCGAGCCCGATTCCAGTGCCGCTTCGACCACCAGTACGCCCAGCGACAGCCCGCTGATGATGCGGTTGCGGCGCGGGAAATGTCCCGGACGGGGCTGGGTGCCGATGGGAAACTCGGATACCAGCGCGCCGGCGGCAGCAATGCGGTGGGCCAGATCACGGTGTTTGGCGGGGTACACGCGATCCAGTCCGGTGCCGACCACGGCAATGCCGCTGCGATTGCCGGCCAGACCGCCCTCGTGTGCGGCGCCGTCCACGCCCTCGGCCAGGCCACTGACGATGGTGAGGCCGGCCTGCGCCAGCGCCTCGGCAAAGGCGCGGGCGTCGCGCAGGCCTTGGGCGCTGGCGTTGCGGCTACCGACGATGGCGAGGCATGGGCGCGATAGGCAGGCGGGGTCGCCCTTTACATACAGCCACGGCGGCGCATCCGGCAGGTCGGCCAACTGCGCCGGATATGCGGCGTCGGCAAGGGTGACGAAATGGGCGTCTGCTGCCGCTAACCAATCCAGCGTGCGAGCGCGCAGATCGGCATCCATGGGATCCGTCAATGCCTGCGCCCGTTTGTCGCCGATCAGCGTCGAAAGCTGCGACGGGTTCGCGCCGCAGATGGCATCGACGCTGCCGAAGGCATCCAGCAACTTGCGCACGCCCAGAGCCCCCAGCCCTGAGACCGCCTCCAGGCGCAACCAACAATCCAGTGAGTGAGAATCCGTAACAGCCATGCGCGTCACTTTATAATGTTTGCAATCAAACCGTCACCAGAATCGTCATGGCCCTGCTTCCCATTCTGCATTATCCCGACCCGCGTCTGCATACCGTGGCGCGTCCGATTACGGTGGTGGACGATGCGCTCCGCCAGCTGGCCGCCGACATGGCCGAAACCATGTATCAGGCGCCGGGCATTGGCTTGGCCGCGACCCAGGTCGATCATCATGTACGCATGGTCGTGGTCGATATCAGCGAAGACAAAAACGCCCTGTTTACCTTCATCAACCCCGAGATCCTCTGGCAGGAAGGCGAGGTCGAAGGCGAAGAAGGTTGCCTGTCGGTGCCTGGCGTGTACGACAAGGTGACGCGCGCCGAACGCATCCGTTTGCAGGCCACCAACCTCAACGGCGAACGCCGCGAATTGGAAGCCACCGGGCTGTTCGCCGTGTGTATCCAGCACGAAATCGATCATCTCAACGGCAAGGTATTTGTCGAACGGCTGTCGCGCCTCAAGCAAACCCGCATCCGCAAGCGGCTGAGCAAACAAGAACGGGAGACGATGTGAAGCTGGTGTATGCCGGCACGCCGGAGTTTGCCGCGCGCGCATTGTCGGCCCTGATTGCCGCCGGGCATGAGGTGGTGCAGGTGCTCACCCAGCCCGACCGTCCTTCGGGACGCGGCATGAAGCTCACCGCCAGCCCGGTCAAACAGGTGGCGCTGGCGCATGGCATTCCGGTGGCGCAACCGCTTTCTCTGAAAACGCCAGAAGCCCAAGCAGAGCTGGCCGATGTTTTCCGTGAAACATCGGCAGCGGTGATGGTGGTGGCGGCCTACGGGCTGATCTTGCCGCAGGCGGTGCTGGACATGCCGCGCCTGGGCTGCGTCAACATTCATGCCTCGTTGTTGCCGCGCTGGCGCGGCGCGGCGCCGATTCAGCGCGCCATCGAGGCGGGCGATGCCGAAACCGGCATCACCCTGATGCGCATGGAGGCCGGGCTCGATACCGGGCCGATGTTGCGCCGTTTGCCCTTGCCGATCCTGCCGGACGACACCTGCGCCAGCCTGCATGACCGCCTGGCCGAACTGGGGGCCGCAGCCATCGTCGATGTGCTGCCGGGGCTCGCGCAATGTACCGCCGAGCCACAGGATGCTGCGCTGGCAACCTATGCTGCCAAGATCAGCAAGGTCGATGCGCGTATCGACTGGCGTCTGCCGGCCGCAGTGATTGCCCGGCGCATCCGTGCATTCAACCCGGCGCCCGGCGCATGGACCGAATGGCAAGGACAACCCCTCAAGATTTGGCGGGTCGAGGGGGTCGAGGGGGTCGAGGGCAGCACGCTGCCTGGCACCCTGCACTTGATGGACGAGTCCTTGCGGGTCGCTTGCGGCGAGGGTGCGTTGCAAATTCTGGAGTTGCAAGCTGCCGGCAGCAAACGCATGACGGTGGCCGCCTTTCTTGCGGGCCGCGCCATTGCGCCCGGCACGGTGTGGTCATGAGCACCCCCCCGAAAAACTCGCTTCGCTCGTTTCCTCCCCCACAGGGGGCCAAGAAACTCTTGGGGCGGTCCGGCGAGTTTCTTGAGAGCACCCGTTATTGGGCTGCGCAGGCGGTCAACGCCGTGTTGCTCGATGGCCGTAACCTGACCGAGGCACTGGCGGCCAGCCCCGAAGGTCGCACGCGCGCAGGCGCGCAGGACTTGGCCTACCGTACCTTGCGTCTGGGCGGGCGTTTGCAATTTATATTGCGGCGATTGTTGAGCAAGCCTTTGCAACCGGCCGAACTGCTGGGGCCACTGTTGGTCGGGCTGTTGGAGCTGGACCAGGCGTTGTCGCCCGAACACGCGGCGGTGAACGAGGCGGTGGAAGGCGCGGCGCGTATCGCGCCCAAGGCGCGGGGTCTGGCCAATGCGGTGTTGCGTAACTATTTGCGTCACCGCGCCGAACTGGAGGCTGCCGTCACACAAAACGCCAGCGCGCAGCACAACCTGCCCGACTGGTGGCTGGCGCAGTTAAGGCGAGACTGGCCGCAGCATTGGCAGGCCATCATCGCCGCCAGCGCCCTGCATCCGCCCATGTCGTTGCGCGTCAATCGGCGTCGCAGCAGCCTTGAGGCTTATGCCCACCGACTGACCGACAGCGGCAAGACCTTTCGCGTCACGGGTGAGTGTGCGCTGACGCTGGATGTGCCTTGTCCGGTTTTTGAGTTGCCCGGTTTCGATACGGGTGAGGTGTCGGTACAGGATCTGGGGGCACAACGCGCGGTGCGGTTGATGGATGTCGCCGACGGCATGCGGGTGCTGGATGCCTGCGCTGCGCCGGGTGGCAAGACGGCGCATCTGTTGGAGCACTTCGATCTCGACCTTGTGGCGCTGGACGCTGACGCCCATCGCCTGCAACGGGTGGACGACAACCTGCAACGACTGGGGCTTGCGGCCACCCTCAAGGTGGCCGATGCCGGGGCTACAAAAACCTGGTGGGACGGCAGGCCGTTCGACCGCATCCTGCTCGATGCGCCTTGCACGGGTTCGGGTGTGGTGCGACGCCATCCGGACGCGCGCTGGCTGAAGCGTGCGGCGGATATCCCACAAATGGCGGCGCAACAGGCGCGCCTGCTGACCGCTTTATGGCCACTGCTGCGTCCTGGTGGTAAATTGCTTTACGCCACCTGTAGTGTGTTTCGCCCCGAGAATCATGCACAGGTGGCGCGCTTCTTGTTGCAGCACGAAGCCCGTCCGCTCAAGCTGGATCTGCCCGGTGCGCTGGATGGCCAGTTGCTGCCGACGCCTGATCAGGACGGCTTTTTTTACGCGATTCTGGAAAAGACTGGATGAATGCTTGGTTCGCCGCGTTGCGCATGGCCCTGCTGTGCGCCTTGCTACTGCCCGGTTTGGCCCGGGCAGGCGGTTTCGTGCGCGTGGACGAGCATGCGCTGGTGCGGCAGGGCGAATGCTTCGTGCTCAACGCACCCTGGCAGGTGGCGCAGGTTGATCACAAGCTGCGCGATGCCTTGCAGCATGGCGTCAAGCTGCATTTCGTGCAGTCGTTCGAGCTTTTTAAGCCACAGGACTGGTGGTTCAATAAAACAGTCACCACCCAGCAGCGCGAGCTGACTTTGAGCTACAGCGCCCTGGTCGATGCCTGGCGGATCGAGCAGCGGCAGCCGCAGACGCTCGATTGCGGCGGCGGCGCCGAGCCTTCGGTGCGTCAGTTCCGCACACTGGCCGAGGCGCTGGGCGCGATTGGTTCGGTGCGAGGCTGGCGGGTGTTGCGCCAGGAGGCGGTGGGCGCCGGGCAAAAATACGAAGCCGCGTTGCGCATCCACCTTGATATCGGCCGCCTGCCGCAAATGCTGCAACTTTCGGCGCTAACCAACGACCGTTGGGAGCTCGATTCCAACTGGCAGCGTTGGGGATGGTCGCCAGAACACTGACCCACCCTCTGAAATGATCTACACGATCCTGGTCAGCTTGGTCGCGGGGATCACCCTGGTCACGCTGGTGGCCTTGTCGATCACCCATAAAAGCGAGTTGGCACAGTCCTTCCAGTTGCTGATCGGGTTGGGGCTGGCGGGTGTCGTTGCCTTGCTCGGCGTGTCGTTGTTCCAGATCTGGCAGATGCTGCGGCGCAGCACCTTTCGCTCGTCCCTCACGCGGCGACTTTTTTGGGTGATGGTCAGCGTGGCCGTGCTACCGGGTATCAGCATCTACGCGGTGTCGCTGAGTTTTTTGGAAAACACCGTCGATTCCTGGTTCAGCGGGCCGTTGCGCACCCTGCAAGGCGGCAAGGCGCTGGCTGAGACCACGCTGGGTCAGATTGAAGAAGAGCAGATCAGGCGTGGCCGGGTGCTGGCCGACGAATTGGCAGAGCTGTCTGCCCTGCAACAACCGATTCAACTGGAGCGCTTGCGGCAACGATCGGGGCTACAGGATGTGGCGCTGTTCGATGGCGAAAGCTTTCGCGAACTGTCGCGTGCCAACGGCACGCTGGATTTGCACCCCCTGGAGCGACCCGAAGCCACGGTTTTTCGCAGTGTCCATTCGGGTGTGTCCTGGCGGGAGCGGCGTTTTTTGGGCGAGGATGGCATCGAGTTGCGGCAGCTGCTTTTGGTGCCCAGCGTAAGCCTGTATGACAAATCGCGCTTTTTGCTGGTCACCTATGCCTTGCCCCTGGAGATGGCGCGTCTGATCAAGGGCGTTCACGGCGCGGCAGAGGTTTATCGGCAACAGGAATACGCCCGCCCCGGACTGGAGCGCCTGCTGCTGATTGGACTGACGCTGGCGCTGGCGCTGGCGTTGTTTGCAGCGATCCTGCTGGCCTCGTTCTTTTCCGACCGTATGGCCGCGCCGTTGCGTGCTCTGGTGCAGGGCGTGCGTTCGGTCGCGCGCGGCAACTATGCGCCCCTGTCGCTGGATGGGCATCGCGATGACGAACTGGGTCAGTTGACTCAGTCTTACAACAACATGACGCTGCAATTGCAGGATCAGCGCGCCAAGGTAGAAGCCCAGCAGGGCCATCTGCAACAGGCGAAGGAATACCTGGAGGCCTTGCTGGAAAGCGTCAACACCGCGGTGCTGACATTGGATGCGGATCTTTGCATTCGTCTTATCAACCGCAAGGCGACCGAGTTTCTGGGCAGCGAACGGGAGGCTCTGATCGGGGTTGCTCTGGATGGGGTGGGTGAACCGGATGGCAGCGTGAACCGTTTTTCCCGCGCGTGTGCCTTGCATATTCGTGAGGCGGGCAAGCAGGCCTGGCGCGAGCAGGTGGAGTTGATGCACACCGGTGGTCGGCGGGTGTTGCAGGTGCATGGCGCGGTTATCAACCACGATGGCAATACCGAATACGCCTTGGTGTTCGAGGATGTCACGCAACTGGTGCATGCCCAGAAAAATGCCGCCTGGGGCGAGGTGGCGCGGCGTTTGGCGCATGAGGTCAAAAACCCGCTCACCCCCATCCAGTTGTCGATCGAGCGTTTGCAATATCGCTTGGGCGAGCGGCTCGACGAGGCGGGGCGGAAGATGCTCAACAGCACGGCCGAAACGGTGCTGTCGCAGGTGATGGCGATGAAGGATCTGGTCAACGCATTCTCGCAATACGCCAAGTCGCCTGAACCGGTGCTGCGTCCGTTGGATCTGAATGGGCTGATTGCCGAGGTGGTTGGTTTGTACAGCGGCCAGGCGGCGTTGGAGGTGGTGCTCGGCAGCGATTTGCCGCAGGTGAACGCCGATCGCATCCTGATGAATCGCGTTTTGGTGAACCTGATCAAGAACGCGCTGGAGGCCACTGCGAAAAATACCGAGCCAGCACATATCGTCATTCGCAGCCAGGCGAACCCCAATGGGGTGTGTGTCTGCATCGAAGATAACGGCCCGGGCTTTACCGAGGCGCAAATGGCGCGGCTGTTCGAGCCTTATGCGACCACCAAGCCCAAGGGGTCCGGGCTGGGCCTGCCCATCGTCAAGCAGGTGGTAGAGGTGCATCATGGTGGCATTGAGGTGTGTAATCGCGACCCATGCGGCGCGATCATTCGAATTACACTGCCGGCCTTGCCTGAACAGAAAGAGGAGCTACTCCGTGAGCAAGATACTGATCGTTGACGACGAACAGGGCATTCGCGATGTCCTGGCGCAGATCCTGGAAGAGGAGGGGCACGAGGTGTTCCTGGCGGAAAACGGTGCCCAGGGTCGCCAGCGCTGCGCCGAACATGCGCCCGACCTGGTGCTGCTGGATATCTGGATGCCCGATCTCGACGGCCTGTCATTGATCAAGGAATGGGCATCGCAAGGGCGACTGACCCGGCCGGTGGTGATGATGTCCGGCCACGGCACCATCCAGCATGCGATCGAAGCCACCCGGTTGGGTGCCTTTGCCTTTTTGGAAAAACCCATTTCATTCAAGCCACTGATCGAGACGGTCGCAAGGGCGCTGGCCAGTGCCCATTCCGCGCCAGAACGGCAGGCGCATATCGAAGGCCTGGGCGATAGCGAGTCTATCGAGGTGCTGGAAAACCGCCTGCGCCGCGCCAAGGACAGTGGCGCACCGATTTTTTTGGCGAGCGAACCGGGTGCCGGTGCCGAGGCCTGCGCCCGTTTTTTGCACGCGCATGGTACGCCGTGGCTGGCGCCAGAGCAGATGGGGCCGTTGGCTGACAACACCTTGCAATGGCTGGAACAGGCCAAGGGCGGGGTGCTGTTTTTGCAAGGCATCGAGCACCTCAGCCCGACGCAACAGCGGGGCCTGTTGCTGCTGATAGCGCGGCGGCAGGAGTTTTCGGTGCGGGTCATCTGCACCAGCGCCGAAAGCCTGGCCACCAAGGAAGGCTATTCGCGCGATCTGTACAACGCCTTGATCAAGGCGGCGGTGCGGGTGCCGGCGCTGCGCGATCATCCCGAGGACATCCCGCAGATTGCCAATCGGCTGCTTGCCGAGATTTGTGCCCGCCACGGCCTGCCCCTGCGGCAGCTGAGCGAGGAGGCCATGGATATCGTGGTGGCGCAGCATTGGCCGGGCAACCTGGATGAATTGGCCTCGGTGCTGGAGGCGCTGGCGCTGGCGGCACGCGGCGACATGATCGAAGCCGGCGAGGTCGAGGTGCGTCTGGGGTTGCGCGTGCAGGGCGGTGGCGAGCTTGACCGACTGTTCGACCTGCCGCTCAAGGATGCCCGTAACGCCTTCGAGCGCATCTATCTGGAAGCGGTGCTCAAACGCTGCAAGGGCAGCGTCAGTCGTGCTGCCGAGGTGTCGGGCATCGAACGCACCCATTTGTATCGCGTGTTACGCAAGCTGGGCCTGCGCGCAGGCGCTGAAGAATCATGAAAATTGTCATCCTCGGTGCCGGTCAGGTAGGCGCCAATCTGGCCGCTAGCCTGGTTTCGGAAGCCAACGACATCACTGTGGTCGATATCGATGCCGCCAAGTTATCCGAACTGCAAGACCGTTACGATCTGCGCACCGTTTGCGGCCACGCAGCGCATCCGTCGATTCTGACGCAGGCAGGACTGGGGCAGGCCGACATGCTGGTGGCCGTGACCCAGAACGACGAAACCAACATGATTGCCTGCAAATTGGGGCAGATTTTATTCAATGTGCCGACCAAGATTGCGCGGATTCGTTCGCGGGATTATCTGGGTTATCCCGATATGTTCTCGCCAGATAATCTTTCTGTTGATTTCACCATAAGCCCGGAGAACGAAGTAACCACTTACATCAAGCGCTTGGTCGATTATCCGGAGGCCTTGCAGGTGGTGGATTTTGCCGGAGGGCGCATCCGTCTGGTGGCGGTCAAGGCGCTGAAGGGAGGGCCGCTGGTGGGGCACCAGTTGCAAGAGCTGCGCCGCCATCTGCCGACCCTGGATGCGCGGGTTGCTGCCATCTTTCGGCGCGGCACCAGCATCAATCCTTCTGGTAGCACCATCATCGAGGCGGGCGACGAGGTGTTTTTCCTTGCTGCGACCGAGAACATTCGCGCGGTGATGAAAGAAATGCGCAGCGCCGATCAAAGCGCCCGACGGGTGATGATTGTGGGTGGCGGCAATATTGGCAGTCGCCTGGCCGAGGCGCTGGAGGGGGATTACGAGGTCAAACTGATCGACCACGACAAACGCCGTGCCGAAAAGCTGGCCGAGAGCTTGCATTCGACCTTGGTGCTGGCGGGGGATGCCACCGACGAAAACCTGCTGGTGCAGGAAAATGTCGAGGACATGGATGTGTTTTGCGCGCTGACCAATGACGACGAGGACAACATCATGGCGGCGTTGTTGGCCAAGCGCATGGGCGTGAAAAAGGTGATTGCGTTGATCAATCGCGGGGCCTATGTCGATCTGCTGCAAGGCGGCCAGATCGATGTGGCGCTGTCGCCGGCGCAGGCAACCCTGGGGCCGTTGTTGACGCATATCCGCCGGGGAGACATGGCGGCGGTGCATTCTCTACGGCGCGGTGCGGCCGAGGCATTGGAGGTGGTGGTGCATGGCGACTCGCATTCGTCACGCTTGGTCTCGCGGCGCCTGGATGAAATCGACCTTCCCGAAGGGGTGTCGCTGGGGGCATTGTTGCGTGGCGACAAGGTCGTCATCGTGCACCACGATACGGTGATTGAGTCGGAGGATCACCTGATCTTTTTTGTGCCCAACAAGCGCATGTTGCCCAAGGTGGAGCGTTTGCTCCAAGTGGGTTTCGGCTTTTTCTGAGAGGCGGCGATGCTCGGCGTCCTTTATGTCCTGAGTCCGATCGTTTTCATTTTTGGTCTGTTTATGTGCGTGCCTTGGTGCGTGTCGCTGTGGTATGGCGATGCTGCGACCAGTGCCTATGATGAATCCGTCGCCATAACCGTCGCGGCGGCGGCGCTACTCTGGCTGGTGACCCGCGCCTATCGTCGCGACCTGAAAACCCGCGATGGTTTTCTGGTGGTGCTGCTGACCTGGACGCTGTTACCCGCCTTGGCCACGCTGCCCTTGCTGTTTTACCTGGACACCTCGTTTACCGACGCCTATTTCGAAACCATGTCTGGTTTGACGACGACAGGCGCCACGGTCTATTCGGGCTTGGACAAGCTGCCGCCCTCCATCAATCTCTGGCGGCACCTGCTCAACTGGCTGGGGGGCATGGGCATCATTGTGCTGGCGGTGGCCATTTTGCCCATGCTGGGTATTGGCGGTCGGTCCATGTTCAAGGCCGAAACGCCCGGCCCGATGAAAGACAGCAAGCTGACGCCGCGTATGAGCCAAACCGCGAAGGCACTGTGGATGGTGTATGCCGGCGTGACGCTGGCCTGCATCCTCTCTCTGCGGGTGGCGGGCATGACTTGGTTTGACGCGGTGTGTCATTCCTTTTCGGCCATGTCCCTGGGCGGCTTCTCTACCCATGACGCCAGCGTCGGCTTCTTCAATTCCGTGCCCATCGAGGTGGTGCTGAGCGTGTTTCAGGTGATTGCCGCCGGTAACTTCGCTACTTATTTCATCATGATGCATGGCGGCGGCCTGCGTGCATGGTGGGCCGATGTAGAGATGATGGCCATGCTGCGCATCCTGATTTTGAGCATCGTTGGCGTGAGCCTGTTTTTGTTATGGCAGGGCACCTACCCGGACTTCCTGACCTCGCTGCGCTATGTCAGCTTCAACCTGATTACGATCGCCACTGACTGCGGCTTTGCCAGCACCGATTTCGGCCAGTGGCCCCTCTTTGCGCCCATGACCATGCTGTTCCTGAGCTCTATAGCGGCATGTTCTGGCTCCACGGGCGGCGGGGTCAAGATGATCCGCACCCTCATCCTGGCCAAACAGGCCGAACGAGAGGTGCAACGCCTGCTGCATCCCAATGCCCTTATAACGGTGAAGCTGGGCGGAGCACTCATTGAGAACAAGGTGGTGTTCTCGGTTCTGGCTTTTATCTTCGTGTATTTCATGACGGCGGTGGGATTGACCTTTTTGCTGTTGGTCTCCGGCCTGGATTTCCTCTCGTCGCTTTCTGCCATCATCGCCTGCATCAATAACGCAGGCCCGGGCCTGGGGGTTGTGGGCCCCGCCAATAATTACCAGCCGCTGACCGATTTCCAGACCTGGGTCTGCACGGTCGCCATGTTGGCCGGGCGGCTGGAGGTTTTGACCCTTCTCATTGTCTTTACCCCGGGCTTCTGGCGTAAGTGAGGGTAAAATCCCGATGTTTTTTATGGACTGGAGTGAGCGCATGGCACGCATGGTCAATTGTGTAAAGCTCGGCCGCGAGGCCGAAGGCATGGATTTTCCGCCGCTGCCCGGCGAGCTGGGCAAGCGCATCTTTGATCAGATTTCCAAAGAGGCCTGGCAAGGCTGGATTCGTTTGCAAACCATGATCATCAACGAAAACCGCCTGAGCCTGGCCGACGCCCAGCACCGCAAATATCTGATGGAGCAGTGCGAAAAGTATTTCTTCGGTGATGGCGTGGCTGCGCCGCAGGGCTTTGTGGCCAGCTGACGGCGGGGGTTTCATGTCCGAGAAAACCCATTTCGGCTACCAGACGGTGGACGAGTCGGTCAAGGCCGGCAAGGTCGCCGAGGTGTTCCATTCGGTCGCCAGCAATTACGACCTGATGAACGACCTCATGTCGATGGGGCTGCATCGCGGCTGGAAACAGTTTTTGCGCTTGAAGGCGCAGGTGCGCCCCGGTATGCGCATCCTCGACATTGCCGGTGGCACGGGCGATGTCTCTAGCCTGCTGGCACGCGATGCGGGCGCTTCTGGCGAGGTGTGGCTGACGGACATCAATGGCTCGATGCTGACCATCGGTCGCGATCGTTTACTGGATGAAGGCCGCCTGACGGGTTGTGCCCAGTGCGACGCCGAAAAACTGCCGTTTCCCGACGCACATTTCGATTTGGTGACGGTGGCCTTTGGCCTGCGCAACATGACCCACAAGGATCTGGCGCTGGCCGAGATGCGCCGTGTGCTGAAGCCCGGCGGGCGGTTGTTTGTGCTGGAGTTTTCCAAGGTGGCCAAGCCGCTGGCGCCGTTTTACGACTTCTATTCCTTCAAGATCCTGCCCTTTATGGGCGCCAAGGTGGCGGGGGATGCGGACAGTTATCAGTATCTGGCCGAGTCGATCCGTATGCACCCGGATCAGGAAACGCTTAAAGGCATGATGTTGGCGGCAGGCTTTCAGGCGGCCGATTTCCACAACATGACCGCCGGCGTGGTCGCACTGCACATTGGCTATAACTGACGCGGCCGGCGGGGTTTAGTCCACCGTCTGATAGCGAATCTCCACGATCTCCAACTCGCGCAGCCCGCCAGGGGACTGAAAGCGCACGACATCGCCTTCGGCCGCGCGAAACAGGGCGCGGGCCAAAGGCGCAATCCAGGACAGCTTGCCGGCCCCCGGATCGGCCTCGTCGATGCCGACGATGCACCAGGTTTCCTCGCGATCGTCAGCACCGACGAAGGTGACGGTGGCACCGAAGTACACCCGTCCCAGATCCTGCTGCTGCAAAGGGTCAACCACCTCTGCAGAATCAATACGCTTGTTGAGAAAGCGGATGCGCCGGTCGATCTCGCGCAGGCGTTTCTTGCCGTATTGATAGTCGGCGTTTTCAGAGCGGTCGCCATTGCTGGCAGCCCAGGCAACTACCTTGACGACCTCTGGCCGTTCTTTGCGCACCAAGTCGTTGCGCTCGGCCAAGAGGCGGGTATAGCCGCCGAGGGTGATGTAATTCTTGGTGCCGGACGGCAACGCGCCGTCCTCGTCGTCATCTGCCGCAGTCATTCCGCGTGCGGCGCGGGACGGCCGTCACGCACCAGGCTGGCGCGGCGCTCCAGATAGAAATCTCGAGTGAATTCGTAAGGGTTCAGCGCCGCAGCGTCCAGCATATCCTTAGCGCCGAGCAGTTCAACACGACGGTTGAACGCATCCAGAGCGATTACCTGATTGCGCGTGCCCATGTCATCCAGGGTATAGATCGGATTCATTGTGTTGATGTCCACAAAGCGCCCCGTGGCATCGCGCAGGCTGCTGGGGCCAATCAACGGCAGCACCAGATAAGGCCCATCCGAAAGCCCCCAGGCTCCCAGCGTCTGGCCGAAATCCTCGTTGTGCTTGGGCAGCCCCATCTCGCTGGCAACATCCAGCACGCCGGCGATGCCAAAAGTGGTGTTGAAGGTGACGCGCAGAAAATCCTGCGTGGCGTGTTCCGGCTTGAATTGCAGCAGGTCGTTTCCAAACACCACCACATCATCGAGGTTGGAGAAGAAATTGCGGACACCCGTTTGTACTGGCTTCGGCAGGTTTTCCTTCCAGGCTTCGGCCATCGGTTTGATCACGGTCTTGTCAGCGTATTCATTAAAGCGATAGACGGCACGGTTCATCGGCTCCAGCGGGTCACGCGGATCTCCTTGACTGGCGCAGCCTGCCAGCAGCGCTGTGAGCACAGTAATGATAGGCAACTTCATGATGATAGATAACCTCATTCTGACAATCCGGATTTGTAAATTTGGCCAGCAATTCTAACTGAGCCGGATTGGCATGTGCCAAAGAAAAATACTTTACAAGCCTAGGGCTCCTGCGTATGATGCGCGACTTCCTCGGGGGTATAGCTCAGCTGGGAGAGCGCTTGCATGGCATGCAAGAGGTCAGCGGTTCGATCCCGCTTACCTCCACCAGAGGAAAAAGTTCCAGGTCCCCATCGTCTAGAGGCCTAGGACACAACCCTTTCACGGTTGGTACCGGGGTTCGAATCCCCGTGGGGACGCCAAGATTCAAAGGCCCGATCAGCAATGGTTGGGCCTTTTGTTTTGTACGGCTTCCCAAAAGGCCGCGGCGGACCTGATGCGACCAGCGTTGGGTTATGGGGTCGCGGGTTCCGCAACCACGCCCAGCGCCTGCTGGTCTGCGTGGTAGCTTGAGCGCACCAGCGGGCCGCAAGCGGCGTTGGTAAACCCCAGTGCGGTGGCGAGGCGGTTGAGCGATTCGAATTCCTCGGGCGGGGCAAAGCGTTCGACGGCAAGGTGGTGCGGCGACGGTTGCAGGTATTGCCCTACGGTGAGCATGTCTACCGCATGGGCGCGCAGATCGCGCAATACCTGTTCGACCTCAGGCGCGGCTTCGCCCAGGCCCAGCATGATTCCCGACTTGGTGGGGACACCGGGCACGCGCGCCTTGAACGCAGCCAGCAGTTTTAGCGAATGTGCGTAATCGGCGCCGGGGCGCACTGCCTTGTACAGCCGCGGCACGGTTTCTAGGTTGTGATTGAACACATCAGGCGGGTCGGCAGCCAGGATGTCCAGCGCAATCTCGGTGCGGCCCCGGAAGTCGGGCACCAAAATCTCGATGCGCGTCGCCTTCGATGCCGCGCGCACGGCGCGAATGCAGGCGGCAAACTGGCCCGCGCCGCCGTCTCGCAAATCGTCCCGATCGACGCTGGTAATCACCACATATTTGAGGCCCATCAAGGCCACCGCCTCGGCCAGTTTGGCGGGTTCGTCGGTGGCCGGCGGCAGCGGCGTCCCGTGGCCGACATCGCAGAACGGACAGCGCCGTGTGCATAAGTCGCCCAGGATCATGAAGGTGGCCGTGCCGTGGCCAAAGCATTCGGAGAGATTCGGGCATTGCGCCTCTTCGCACACGGTATGCAGATTGCGCGTTCGCAACAGTGCTTTGATACGGCCAATCTCGGGCGTGGCGGGTGCCTTGATGCGAATCCACGGCGGCAGGCGCAGGCGCGGCTTGGCTTCGACCTTGATGGGAATCCTCGCCACCTTGGCGGCGCCTTTGTGCAATACGGAATCGGCCACGGATGTATGCAGGAATGAATAATAAGGCTCGGCATTGTAGAGAGGTTTCTAGGATAATCGGTCGCCATGAAGTTCACACCTGACACCTTCCGCACCTGGAAAAACCGCCGCGTAACCCTTTTGGGCATGTCTGGTGTTGGCAAAACCTATCTGTCCTCGCTGCTGCGGCGTAATGACTGGTTCCATTATTCTGGCGATTACCGCATCGGTACGCGCTACCTCGATGAGCCGATTCTCGACCTGATCAAGCAGCAGGCGATGCAAGTGCCGTTTTTGCGCGAGCTGCTGCGGCGCGACTGGATCGGCATCCAAAACCATATCCGCATCGATGACCTGGGGCCGGTGATGTCCTTTGTCGGCAAGCTCGGCAACCCTGATTTGGGCGGGCTCTCGCTGCAAGAGTTTTCGCGTCGCCAGGCTTTGTACCGCGAGGCCGAGATCGCGGCGATGTTCGATGTGCCCGAGTTCGTCCGCAAGGGCGAGGAAATCTATGGCTACCACCATTTCGTCAACGATGTCGGCGGTAGCCTGTGCGAGTTGGACGACGATCGCGTCATCGACCTGTTGGCCGAACACACGCTGATCCTGTACATCAAGGTGACCACTGCCGAGGAGGAGGACACGCTGATTCGTCGCGCGGTATCCGATCCCAAGCCGCTGTATTTTCGCCCGGCCTTTCTGGACGAGCACCTGCCGGTATATATGGCCGAAAAAGGTGTCACCTATGTGGCCGAGATCGATCCCAACGACTGGGGTCGCTGGGTGTTTCCGCGCCTGTTCCGTTCGCGCGTGCCGCGCTACGAGGCCATTGCGCGGCGGGGTTACACGGTCACCTCGCAAGAGGTTTCGCAGGTACGCGATGAGCAGGATTTTCTGAACCTGCTGGAAGTCGCCATCGCCCGCGAGCCGGGCTGATCGCCATGCCACTGGTGGCTCACAACCCCTTGCCCTCCTTCGAGCGTTTGCGTAGCGAGGGCCAAACCGTATTGTCCACCGAGCGTGCCGCCCAGCAGACCATCCGTGAGCTGCATGTCGGGTTGCTCAACATGATGCCGGACGCGGCCCTGGAGGCCACCGAGCGGCAGTTCATGCGGTTGATCGGCGAATCCAACCCGATCGCGCAGTTTTTTGTGCATCCGTTCACGCTCGATGCGCTGCCGCGCGGCGAAAAAGGGCGGGCGCACATCGCCGCGTATTACGAAAGCTTCGATCAGATTCGCGCTGCCGGGCTGGACGCGCTGATCATCACCGGCGCCAATGTCACCGGCGAGGATCTGACCGTCGAGCCGTTCTGGAATCCGCTGATCGAGGTCATCGACTGGGCGATGGAGAATGTCACCTCGACGCTGTGTTCTTGTCTGGCCACCCATGCGGTGATGCATTTTCGCTATGGTCAGCAGCGGGTGCGCCAAGAGGCCAAGCATTGGGGGGTGTTCGAACATCGTGTGGTCGAGCCACGGCACCCGCTGGTGGTGGATGTGAATACCCGTTTCGATGTGCCGCATTCGCGCTGGAATGACATCTCCGCAGCACAGTTTGCCGCTGCCGGCGTACGGGTTCTGGTTGAAAGCCCGGAGGTGGGGGTGCATCTGGCTGTCAGCGGGGACGGTTTGCGCGCGGTGTTTTTCCAGGGACACCCTGAGTACGACACCATCTCGCTGCTCAAGGAATACAAACGCGATGCGTTGCTGGCGGCGCGTGGCAAGTTGTCGGCATACCCGCCTTTCCCTGCGCGTTATTTCAATCGTCACGCCCGGGCGGTGCTGGATGAATACCGTTTGCGCCTGCAAAGTGCCCTTGCCAGCGGTGCGTCCGAGCCGGAGTTTCCCGAGCACCTGTTGCTTCCGTACCTGGACAACACCTGGCATGACACCGCTGAGGCAGTGGTTGGCAATTGGATCGGTTGCGTCTATCAGGTGACCAACTGCGAGCGCGCAAAACCCTTCATGGAGGGCATTGACGCAGAAAACCCATTGGCGCTGGACTGGTAAATCCCGTTTTGATGGCATAATCGTGCGCCTGTTTTAGACCTGCCCACGAAGATGGAGGATCGAGTGGTCGCCAAAGCTACCCCAAAAGCAACGCCCAAAGCTGCACCTAAAGCCGCAGCCAAGAAACCCGTTGCGACCCAAACCGCTCCCGGCGCACTGACGGAAGAGTCTCTGCTGAAGATGTCCGATGACGACTACATGAACGAGGCGCAACAGGCCTTTTTCAAAGCGCGTCTGGAAGGCATGAAGGCCGAGATGATCGACAATGCCCGTGAGACGGGTGAGCACCTCAAAGAAAACGAGGCGTTTGCCGATCCTAACGATCGCGCCACCGTTGAAGAAGAGAACATGCTCGAACAGCGCGTGCGTGACCGTGAGCGCAAGCTGTTGAAAAAGATCGATCAGGCGTTGGCGCGCATCAAGGTGGGCGAGTTTGGTTACTGCAAGGAGACCGGTGAGCCCATCGGCTTGGCACGCCTCTTGGCCCGCCCGACGGCCGATCTGTCGATCGAGGCGCAAGAAAAACACGAACGCATGGAAAAGCTGTTTGCGGAGTAACCCGGCACAGCGGGTGCTGATGGGCGCGATCCGCCTCTACCAGATCGCGCTCTCACCCTACTTTGGCAGCCATTGCCGCTTCACCCCCACCTGCTCGCAGTACACACTCGAAGCTGTTCATAAACACGGTGCGCTGAAAGGGTTTTGGCTGGGCATTCGTCGCATCAGTCGTTGCCACCCCCGGCATCCGGGCGGCTACGATCCGATCCCCTGAAGGTTTAACCCACCCCGTATTCGGCCCGATAGCGTTCTACCGCCTCGCGGATGGTGGCAAAGTCCGGTTGCTGTTGCAGATAGGCCAGCAGGTCGCGCAGGTTGGCGATGGCGATGACGGGCAGGCCCGCGTCGCGCTCGACCTCTTGCACCGCCGAGAGCTCGCCTGTGCCCCGTTCCATGCGATCCAGTGCAATCGCAACGCCACAAGGGGTCGCACCGGCGGCCCGGATGAGTTCTACCGATTCGCGTACCGAGGTGCCTGCCGAGATCACATCGTCAACGATCAGGATGCGGCCTGTTAACGCCGCGCCGACCAGGCTGCCGCCCTCACCGTGATCCTTGGCCTCTTTGCGGTTGTAGGTGAACGGGACATTGCGGCCCTTGGCGGCAAGCGCAATCGCCACCGCCGACACCAAGGGGATACCCTTGTAAGCCGGCCCAAACAGCCCGTCGAAGGCGACTCCGGAGGCGAGAATGGCATCGGCATAAAACTCGCCCAGCTGCTTTAAGGCCTCGCCATCGTTAAACAGGCCGGCGTTGAAAAAATAGGGGGAGACCCGGCCTGCCTTGGTTTGAAACTCACCAAACAGCAAAACGCGGCGATCAATTGCAAAAGCCAGGAAGTCGGACGATGCCATGACGAAACCCTCGGAGGATTGTTACGATTCGGGCCGCGCAGTGTGCGCAGGCTTTCATGTTCTTGCAACCCAAATCCAAAACCCCACTTCTTTATGCGCGTTATTAGTCTCAATCTGAATGGCATTCGCTCTGCCACAAAAAAGGGTGTGCTCGACTGGTTGCCCACGCAGCAGGCCGATTTCATCTGTGTGCAAGAGCTCAAGGCCCAGGCGGGCGATATCGACGACGCGATGCGTCATCTTCCCGGCTATCACGGCGCCTTTCATTACGCCGAGAAAAAGGGCTACAGCGGCGTGGGGCTTTATAGCCGACAAGCGCCGGATGCTGTGATCGAAGGTCTGGGCGTTGCCGAGATCGACAGCGAAGGCCGCTATCTGGAGGCGCGCTTCGGCAATCTGTCGCTGGTTTCGCTGTATCTCCCTTCCGGTTCGTCCGGCGAGCATCGGCAAGCGGCCAAGTTTGCCTTCATGGCCCAGTTCATGCCGTATCTGGAGCGGTTGATGGCCAGTGGTCGTGAGGTGATTTTGTGCGGTGACTGGAACATCGCCCATACCGAAAAGGACCTCAAAAACTGGAAATCGAACCAGAAAAACTCTGGTTTTTTGCCAGAGGAACGCGCCTGGCTGGAGGCTGCCTTGCAGCGCGTTGGCTGGGTCGATGTCTATCGTCGCCTGTATCCCGACCTTGAGGGCGAGGGCTATACCTGGTGGAGCAACCGGGGTCAGGCCTGGGCCAAGAATGTCGGCTGGCGTATCGACTATCAGCTCGCAACGCCCGGCATCGCTGCCCGCGCAACCGCCGCCTCGGTGTACAAGGACCAGCGGTTTTCCGACCATGCGCCCTTGGTCGTGGATTACGCCGACTGATGTTTGAGATCGTTCTTTATCAGCCCGAGATCCCGCCCAATACCGGCAACATCATTCGACTCGCGGCCAACACGGGCTGCGGGCTGCATCTGATCGAACCGCTGGGGTTTGCGCTTGACGACAAGCAACTGCGCCGCGCCGGGCTGGATTATCACGAATACGCCCGGGTGCGGGTGCATGCCGACTATGCCGCAGCACGACGGGCGCTGGCGGGCCGTCGCTGGTTTGCGCTGACCACCAAAGGCGCGCAGTCCGCCTTTGGTGTGCATTTTCAGCAGGGCGATGTGCTTTTGTTTGGCCCAGAAACGCGCGGCTTGCCGCCGGAGGTTCTGGCCGGGTTTGACGCCGACACCCGCTTGCGCCTGCCCATGCAGCCTGGCCAGCGCAGCCTTAACCTGTCCAACGCGGCAGCCGTGGTGGTGTTCGAGGCCTGGCGGCAACAAGGTTTCGCGTGAAACACCTGGTAGTTACTAGATGCGGTGCAAAACAAAAGGCACCCGCAGGTGCCTTGGTGCTTTCCGAGCCAAGTCTGAGACTGACTTATTTCAGCTTAACTTCCTTGTACTCCACATGCTTGCGCGCTTTGGGGTCGAACTTGGAGATCAGCATCTTTTCAGGCTTGGTCTTCTTGTTCTTGGTGGTGGTGTAGAAGTGGCCGGTGCCCGCAGTGGACTCCAGCTTGATCTTTTCGCGTCCGCCTTTAGCCATGATCTACTCCTTAGATTTCACCACGGGCACGCAGGTCGACCAGAATGGCATCGATACCGTTCTTGTCGATCAGGCGCAGGGCCGCATTGGTTACACGCAGACGAACCCAGCGGTTCTCGCTTTCAACCCAGAAGCGACGCGACTGCAGGTTGGGCAGGAAACGACGCTTGGTTTTGTTATGGGCGTGGGAGATGTTGTTTCCCACCATCGGCTTTTTGCCGGTGACCTGACATACACGAGCCATTTTGAAACCTCTTAAGATGCCACCACGGCATCCACGATTGCGAAAGGGCGGCTTTATACCACAGTCCGTTGTGTCAAAGCAAACCTCTTTCTGCAAATGAAGTGATGTGATTGCCGGCGATCACGAAGTGGTCCAGCACTCGAACCTCGATCAGCGCCAGAGCGGTGCGCAGGTTTTCAGTCAGTGCGCGGTCGGCGGACGAGGGCTCGGCCACGCCGCTGGGATGGTTGTGCGCCAGAATGACCGCCGCCGCGTTGTGTGCGAGTGCCTTTTTGACGACCTCGCGTGGATAAACAGCGGCTTGCGTCAGGGTTCCCGAAAAGAGCTGTTCCGGTGTCTGCGCGCGGTTTTGGCTGTCGAGATAGACTATCCAGAACGATTCGCTGGGCTGGCCAGATAGCGTCAGGCGCAAATATTCCCGCACTGCGTTGGGCGAAGACAGCACATCGCCTTGGCCCATTTTTTCTGCCAGGGCGCGCCGAGCCAGCACCCACACGGCATGAAGCTGTGCATATTTGGCCGGGCCCATGCCCTTGATGGAGGTGAATTCGCCTGCGCTGGCGGCAAACAAGCGGTTGAGGCTGCCGTCGAAATGGCGCAACAGCTCGCGTGCCAAATCCACGGCGCTTTTGCCTGCCGCGCCCACCCGCAAAAACACCGCCAATAATTCGGCATCTGACAGCGCGTCGCCGCCTTTTGCGAGCAGTTTCTCTCGGGGCCGTTCACCTTCCGGCCAGTCTGTAATCGCCATTTTTTGCCCCTTTCGCCTTTAGAATGCGCAAACTTTAATCGAACTTACTCCATGCAACGCATCGTTCTTGGCATTTCTGGCGGTATCGCCGCATACAAGGCAGCAGAATTGGCACGCCTGCTGGTCAAGGCCGGCTACACAGTTGACTGTGTGCTGACCGAGGCGGCTCAGCATTTCGTGGGTGCAGCCACCTTTCAGGCCCTCACGGGACGCCCGGTGCATTGCGGGCTATGGAGCCGTGACGCACGCGGCATGGAGCACATCGATCTGTCGCGTGCTGCTGCCGCCGTCCTGATCGCCCCGGCAACTGCCGATTTAATGGCGCGTCTGGCGCAGGGACAGGCCGATGATCTGCTCACCGCGCTGTGCCTGGCGCGCGACTGTCCGCTGCTGATTGCGCCGGCGATGAATCGGCAGATGTGGGCCCACCCCGCGACGCAGCGCAACGCCGCGCAACTGGCGGCGGATGGTGTCGTGCTGCTGGGACCGGCATTGGGCGAGCAGGCCTGCGGCGAAACCGGTTTTGGACGCATGCTCGAACCAGAGCAAATCTTTGCGCAGCTAGAGGCGTTTTTTTGTCCCAAGGTTTTGGCGGGTCGCCGCGTGCTGGTGACCGCCGGGCCAACCTATGAGCCGCTCGACCCCGTGCGCGGCATTACCAACCGATCTTCCGGGCGCATGGGCTATGCCGTCGCCCAGGCCGCAGCCGAGGCGGGCGCAATGGTGACGCTGATCTCCGGGCCGGTGGCGCTGGAAACCCCCTGGGGGTGTGATCGGGTCGATGTGGAAAGCGCCGAAGCCATGCGGCTTGAGGTGGAAAGCCGTGCTGCCGAGTGCGACATCTTTATCGCGGTGGCTGCCGTGGCCGACTATCGTCCGGCCGCTGCCGCATCCTCGAAACTGAAAAAGGCCGGGCGCAGCATGACGCTGGAGCTGGTGGAAAATGCCGACATTCTCGCCCGCGTTGCCAGCCTGCCGGCCGCTCCATTTTGCGTGGGCTTTGCCGCTGAAACCGATGCCGTGCTGCAAAACGCCCAAGCCAAGCGGCGCAAGAAAGGCGTGCCGCTGATCGTGGCCAATCGCGCCCAGGATACTTTGGGTCAGGGCGACGCTGAATTGATTCTGATCGACAGCGACGGCGCACACCCGTTGCCGCGCGCCGATAAACTGACCCAGGCACGCCGCCTGGTTGAACATATTGCCAACCTGATTCACTGATATGCACATCGACCTAAAGATTCTTGATCCCCGTGTCGCAGAACAACTTCCCGCCTATGCCACGCCCGGTAGCGCGGGGCTGGACTTGCGCGCCTGCCTGGACGCACCGTTGACGGTGGTGCCCGGCAGCACGCATTTGGTGCCCACGGGGCTGGCGATCCATCTGGCCGACTCCGGTTATGCCGCGATGATCCTGCCGCGCTCGGGGCTGGGGCACAAACATGGCATCGTGCTGGGCAATCTGGTTGGCCTGATCGATTCCGATTACCAGGGCCAACTCATGGTGTCGTTGTGGAATCGGGGGCAGACCGAGTTTGTGGTGCAGCCGTTCGAGCGCATCGCGCAACTGGTGATTGTCCCCGTGGTGCAGGCCGAGTTCCGGGTTGTGGCAGATTTTTCCGAAAGCGATCGCGGTGCCGGCGGCTTTGGCAGCACCGGAAAACATTGACCTCGCTTGAAATCCCTATCCGTGCGCCCATTTGCGGCGCGTTGTCTGTTTGCGGAATCCGTTATGAACCCCTTGCTCGAAACCTGCGGCCTGCCGCGTTACGCCGATATTCGCCCGGAGCATATCGCGCCAGCCATCGACCAGATTCTGGCCGACAACCGTGCCTTGGTCGAGCGATTGGGCGGCGATCCGGAGGCACGCACCTGGGATCGCTTCGTGGTGCCGCTTGAGGATGCCAACGAGCGTCTTTCCCGCGCCTGGGGGCCGGTGTCGCACCTGCATTCGGTGCTGGATTCGCCCGAGTTGCGCGAGGCTTATAACAGCCGCCTGCCTGCGGTGACCGAATACTGGGCCGAGCTGGCTCAGGACGAGCGTCTATATGATCGCTACAAGGCGATCGACGCCAGTGGCGCTGCGCTGTCGGTCGAACGCCGTCGTGTGCTGGACAACGAATTGCGTGACTTCCGTTTGGGGGGTGCCGAGTTGGCGCCCGAGCCCAAGGCCCGCTTCAAGGCTATCCAGGAAGAGCTGGCCGCATTGGCCGCCCGCTTTGAAGAAAACCTGTTGGATGCCACCAACGCCTGGTCAAAAATCGTGACCCGTGCCGACTTGCCCGGCGTGCCCGAAGACAGCCTGGCGCTGTTTGAAGACGCCGCCCGTGCCGATGCCCAGACAGGCTGCAAGCTCACCCTGCGGGCGCCGTCCTATCTGCCGGTGATGCAGTTTTGCGCCAACCGTTCCCTGCGTGAGGAGATGTATCGCCTTTATGTCACCCGTGCCTCAGAGTTCGGTTCTGCCGAGCGCGACAACAGCCCGTTGATGGTGCAAATCGTCAAGCTGCGTCAAGAGGCCGCGAAACTTTTGGGCTATGCCGATTACGCCGCATTGTCGTTGGCCACCAAGATGGCCGACAGCGTCGATCAGGTGGAATCCTTTTTGCTGGAACTGGCAGCCCGTGCCAAACCTTATGCAGAGCGCGACTTGGCCGAGGTCAAAGCCTTCGCTGCCGAATCGCTGGGTCTGGTGCAACCAGAGGCCTGGGACATCGCCTGGGTCAGCGAAAAGCTGCGCGAGGCGCGTTATGCGTTCTCCGAGTCCGAGGTGAAGTCATACTTTCCCGAGCCGAGCGTACTGGCCGGGCTATTCCGCGTCATTGGCACCCTGTACGGCCTCAAAGTGGTAGAAGACCATGCGCCAGTGTGGCATGACAGCGTGCGCTTCTTTGCCTTGCAAGACGCCAGCGGCCAGACCATCGGCCAGTTTTATCTGGATCTGTACGCCCGCGAAAGCAAACGCGGGGGCGCCTGGATGGACGACGCCATCACTCGCCGCCGCATCGAGGGCGGCGTGCAAATCCCGGTGGCCTATCTCAATTGCAACTTCGCCCCGCCCGCCGGCGGCAAGCCCGCGTTGTTCACCCACGACGAAGTCATCACCCTGTTCCATGAGTTCGGTCACGGCCTGCACCACCTGCTGACCGGCTGCGAAGAGCTGGGCGTGTCGGGCATCAACGGCGTCGAGTGGGACGCGGTCGAATTGCCCAGCCAGTTTATGGAAAACTTCTGTTGGGAATGGCCCGTGTTGCAAGGCATGACCGCTCATGTCGAAACCGGCACGCCGCTGCCGCGAGGTTTGTACGACAAGATGCTGGCGGCCAAGAACTTTCAGAGCGGCTTGCAAATGCTGCGCCAGATCGAGTTTGCCCTGTTCGATATCCGGCTGCATCGTGATGGGGCCACGACTGATCCGCTTGCCTTATTGGATGCCGTGCGCCGCGAGGTTGCCGTGCTGATCCCGCCGGCATTCAATCGCTTTCCCCATGGCTTCTCGCACATATTCGCTGGCGGCTATGCGGCGGGCTATTACAGCTACAAATGGGCTGAGGTGTTGTCCGCCGATGCCTATGCCTTGTTCGAAGAGGCCGGTGGCATCAACCCCGAAACCGGCCAGCATTTCTGGAATGAAGTCCTCGCCGTCGGCGGTTCGCGTGACGCACTTGCCAGCTTTCGCGCCTTCCGTGGTCGCGAGCCCAGCATTGACGCCCTGCTGCGTCACAGCGGTTTGGCGGAAGATATTTCAGCTTGACGGCGGCATCCCGTTTCGGGTTTAATCGCCGCCCTTGATCGAGCGCCCGCTGGGTCATTGGCCAGTTAGCTCAGTTGGTAGAGCAGCGGACTGAAAATCCGCGTGTCCTTGGTTCGATTCCGAGACTGGCCACCAAATTCAAAAGCCCGAACCCGTTTCGGGCTTTTTCATGTGCTTGCAACGATGCGGACCTTTTTACTATCTGGGTGGCTCTTATGCATATTCACATTCTTGGCATCTGCGGCACCTTTATGGGCGGCATCGCGGTGATTGCGCGGCAGGCGGGCCATACCGTGACGGGCTGCGATGCCAATGTCTATCCGCCGATGAGCACGCAATTGCAGGCACAGGGAATCGAGCTGATCGAGGGTTTCGATGCCGGCCAGGTGGATATTGGCGCGGATCTGTTTGTGATTGGCAATGTGGGGGCGCGTGGCAAACAGCCGTTGATCGAGGCGATTCTGAATCGCGGTAAGCCCTATGTTTCTGGCCCGCAATGGCTTTATGAACAAGTGCTGAAGGATAAGTGGGTGCTCGCTGTCGCGGGTACCCATGGCAAGACGACGACCTCGGGGATGCTGGCTTGGGTGCTGGAGGACGCAGGGCTCAATCCGGGTTTTCTCGTGGGCGGCGTGCCGCAAAACTTTGGTATCTCGGCACGGCTGACAGATTCGCCGTTTTTTGTCATCGAGGCCGACGAGTACGACACGGCCTTTTTCGACAAGCGCAGCAAGTTTGTGCATTACCGGCCGCGCACGGCGATTCTCAATAACCTTGAGTACGACCATGCAGACATCTTTCCCGATCTGACCGCCATCGAAACCCAGTTTCATCACTTGGTGCGCACGGTGCCGGGTGAGGGGCTGGTTGTGGCCAATGGCCGCGCGGCTAGTCTGGATCGGGTGTTGGCGCGTGGTTGCTGGACGCCGGTGGAACGGTTTGCGGTGGACTCTGGCTGGCAGGCAGTCGCCGACGGCGCAACCGATTTCACCGTGCGGTTTAACGGTGAACCGGTGGGGCGCGTCGCGTGGGATTTGCTGGGGGAACATAACCGCGAGAACGCGCTGGCGACGATTGCCGCTGCCCGCCATGTAGGCGTTACCCCGCAAGTGGCTTGCGAGGCGCTGGCACGCTTCCAGAATGTGAAGCGGCGCATGGAGGTGCGCGGCATCGTCAACGGTGTCACCGTGTACGACGACTTTGCGCACCACCCTACCGCCATCGAAACCACGCTGGCCGGCCTGCGCGCCAAGGTGGGCGCGGCGCGTATTTTGGCGGTGCTAGAGCCGCGCTCGAACACCATGAAGCTGGGGGCGATGAAGGAACAACTGCCCGGCAGCCTGCAGCTTGCCGATCGCGTGTTTTGCTATTCTGGTGGCGTCGATTGGGATGTTTCTTCTGCGCTTATGCCTCTTGCAACAAAAGCGAGTGCTTACACTGATTTGGCAGCGATGGCCGCCGCTATCGTCGCCGAGGCGCGCGCGGGCGATCACATTCTGGTGATGAGCAACGGTGGTTTTGGTGGCATTCACGATACTTTGTTGAAGGGGTTGGCCTGATGCTGCTGTACCTGCATGGCTTTAATTCATCCTCGCAATCAGGCAAGGCGCAGCAGTTATTGGCCTGGGCCGCTGAACGCGGCCTCGCCGCGCAATGCCCGGACTTGCCCGTTCGACCCGCTGCTGCCATGGCCTTGTGCAGTCGCCTGATCGCCGATTCGGTGACCCCGGTGACGCTCATTGGCAGTTCGTTGGGGGGGTACTACGCCACCTGGTTGGCGGAGGAGCACAATCTCAAGGCGGTGCTGGTCAACCCTTGCGTGGCCTGCGATGAAAAGCTGGCGCGTGAAGTGGGCAGGACGCAAAAGAACTGGCATGACGGTTCAGCGTATGTGTTTGGTCCAGAGCATCTGGACGAGCTCCGTGCTTTGAAAAAAACGGCCATCAGTCGCCCGGATCGCTATTTGCTTCTGGTCGAGAAGGGTGATTTGGTACTGGATTTCCGCGAAGCGGTCACTTACTTCGCAGGTTGCGAACAGGTGGTTTTGGAAGGCGGGGACCACGGTTTTACGCGCTGGGCCGATTATTTGGAAAAGATCGCGGGGTTTGCGGCATGAATCTGATTTATGAGGAAGACGGTGCTATCAAGGCGGGCAGCATTTTGTCCGAGACGCCAGCGGCGTTGCAGGTCGAGTCGCAGTTTGGCAAGCGCGGCAAGTTGAAGGCGGCGCATGTGCTGTTGCGCTTTGCTGCGCCGACCCCGGCAGAGGCCATTGAGGGGGCGCGGGCGTTGGCAGAGGAACTGGACCCGGATTTTTTGTGGGAGGTGGCCGGTGGCGACGAGTTTGGTTTCGAGTCGCTAGCGGTCGACTACTGGGGCCATACGCCTTCACCCGCCGAGGCGGGCGCGGTGTTGCTGAAGCTGCACGAGTCGCCGATCTACTTTCACAAACGCGGCAAAGGCCGTTATCGCGCAGCCCCTGCCGATGTGCTGGCGGCGGCCAAGGCGGCCCTGGAACGGCGTGCGCGTGAGGCCGAGCAACGCACAGCCTGGGTTGCTGACCTGATTGCCGGTCGGCTGCCAGAGGCCTTTGCCGGGCAGGTGTTTGTGCTGTTGCACCGACCCGACAAAAACAGCCAGTTGTACAAGGCGCTGGACGAGGCGTGCGGTCAGAGTGCCCAGTCAGCGCTGCATCTGTTTCAGCGGTGTGGTGCAGTCAGCAGCCCGCACGAGTTGCATTTGCAGGGCTTTTTGCTGGAGCATTTTCCCAAGGGTGTCGGCTTTCCGGAGTTGGCGCCGGTACTCGCGCCGCCCGCATTGCCGCTGGCCGATGCGCCGGCGTTTTCGATTGATGATGCCGAAACGACCGAGATCGATGACGCCTTTTCGGTGATTTTTCAGGATGATGGCGGCGTGCGTGTGGGGGTGCATATCGCTTGCCCGGCGTTGGGCATTGCGCCCGAATCCGATCTCGACAAGGTTGCGGGCGTGCGGCTATCTACCGTGTACATGCCCGGCGGCAAGATCACCATGCTGCCGGATACGCTGGTTGCCGCATACACCTTGGCCGAAGGCCGGGCCTGCCCGGCGCTGTCGCTCTATGTCGAGGTGGGTGCCGATTACACGATACGCAGCGTTGAAACCCGTGTCGATCAGGTGACGATAGCAGCGAATCTGCGCCACGAAACCCTGGAGCCGCTGTTTAACGCAGACAGCATTGGCAACCCGATGGCGCCTGACTACGCCTTCCGCCGCGAGCTGGAATGGCTGTGGGGGCTGGCCAGTCATCTGGAGGCGGCGCGCGGCAAGGCCGACGGTGTGCAGCGCCACGACTATCTGTTCAAGGTCGTAGGCGATCGCGTCGAGATCAAGCCGCGTCTGCGCGGAAACCCCATCGACAAGCTGGTGTCCGAGCTGATGATTCTGGCCAACAGTCGTTGGGGGGCTTTGCTGGACGAGGCCGGGGTGCCAGGCATCTACCGGGTGCAGGGTGGCGGCAAGGTGCGTATGCAGTTGCAGGCCGCGCCGCACGAAGGTCTGGGGCTGGATCATTACGCCTGGTCCACCTCGCCGCTCAGGCGTTATGTCGATCTCGTCAACCAGCGGCAGATCATCGCCGTGACCCAGGGCGCGACACCGCCCTATGAAAAGAATGACGCACGACTATTTTCTGCCTTGCGCGCCTTCGAGCTGGCCTATGATGCATACAACGATTTTCAGCGCGGCATGGAGCGCTACTGGTGCCTGCGTTGGCTGGCGCAGGAAGGCATCCAGCAAACCACCGCGCAGGTTATCCGCGAAAATCTGGTACGCATCGATGGCTTGCCGCTGGTGCTGCGGGTGAGCGGCGCGCCGACGCTGGCGCCAGAAACCCGCATTCAGGTTGCTTTGGGTGAGCCCGACCTACTCGACAAGGAGATTGAGTGCCGCTATCTCGCCACCCTGGAGTCCGTAACCGAGACGCCTCTCGCTGCGCCCTGATTTTGGCGCTGGTGGCGTCGGCGCTGCTGCACCCGTTGCTGTTCTATCACATTTCGCTGCCGCGCCCGGTGGTGGATTGGGATGGGCCGGCACTAGAGGTGGCATTGCCGCCGCCGCCAGTCATCAAGCGCCCCCCGCAACCTGCTGTTGCTTCACCGCCGGTGCCTGTGGCGGAGCCGCCCCCGGCGCCCGCCGTGGTTGCAGAAACGCAACCCACAATCCTGCCGCCGCAGCCTGCGCCGGTTACGGTAATAACGCCGCAGCCGATCGCACCAGCCACACCAGCCGCACCAGCCGCACCAGCCGCACCAGCCGCACCAGCCGTTGCAACCGCCGCGCCGCCGGCCAATCTTGCGTTGCGTGCGTTGGGGCAAGCGCGCAACACCCCGATGGCTTCACATGAAACATCGCCCCCCCCGCCGCAGCGGGTGTTGCACTGGCGTAGCGGCCAGCCGCCACAGGACTATGCGGTCGAACGCTACATCGAGGAATGGGCGCAGAAGGTAGAGCGCATCGGCAATCTCAACTATCCCGAGGCCGCGCGGCGACAACGACTTGGGGGCGTGTTGCGCCTTTCCGTGACGCTGGATGCAGAGGGCCGATTGCTGGACGCACACATCGAGCGCTCGTCGGATCAGCCCGTTTTAGATGCGGCGGCGTTGCACATCGTTAAACTGGCTGCGCCGTTTGCGCCTTTCGGTCCGGCGCTGCGCGCAGAAGCCGACCACTTGGTCATCAGCCGGACTTTGCGTTTTTCTCGGGGCGATCGCTTGGGATCGCAGTAGAATCCCACATCATTTGACCAAGGAGTTACAACATGCATTCCGGTACTACGCTGACTCAATTCATCATCGAAGAGCAACGCCATGTCGCGGGGGCAACCGGCGACTTCACCTCGTTGCTCAACGATGTCGTCACCGCCGTCAAGGTCATTGCCAACGCGGTCAACAAGGGTGCGCTGGTGGGTACCATGGGTGCGCTCGATTCACAGAATGTGCAAGGCGAAACGCAGAAAAAACTGGATGTCATCACCAATGACATCATGATTCGCACCAACGAATGGGCCGGCCATCTGGCCGGTATGGCGTCCGAAGAGATGGACGAGGTTTACAACATTCCGCATAAATATCCGCTGGGCAAATACTTGCTGGTGTTCGACCCGCTCGATGGTTCGTCCAATGTGGATATCAACATCTCGGTCGGCACCATCTTTTCTATCCTGCGCGCACCGGTGTCCGGACGCGCCGCCACTGCATCCGATTTCCTCCAGCCGGGCACCAAACAGGTGTGCGCCGGCTATGCACTGTATGGCTCATCGACGATGCTGGTGCTTACCACGGGTCACGGCGTCAATGGCTTTACCCTCGACCGCGAGGTGGGCGAGTTCCTGCTCACCCACCCCGGCATGATGATTCCGGCCGAAACTCGCGAATTTGCCATCAACGCATCCAATCGCCGTTTCTGGGAGCCGCCGGTGCAGCGCTATGTCGAGGAATGCCTGGTCGGAAAGGAAGGCCCGCGCGGCAAGGATTTCAACATGCGCTGGGTGGCGTCGATGGTGGCCGAGGTGCATCGCATCCTCAACCGTGGCGGCATTTTCATGTACCCGCGCGACACCAAAGACCCTGGCAAGCCCGGCAAGCTGCGCCTGATGTACGAAGCCAATCCGATGTCGATGATCGTCGAACAGGCGGGCGGCATATCCTCAACCGGCAACGAGCGCATCCTTGACATCGAACCCACCGGCTTGCACCAGCGCGTGCCGGTCATTCTGGGGTCTAAAAACGAGGTTGAGGTGGTTTTGAGTTATCACTCTTGAATCACGCTTAAGCGACCCGCTGTCCCAGCGTCACACGTTCCAACCCTGCCAGATCTGGCAGGGTTTTTATTTGCCTGAAACCGGCGCGTTCAAGCAGGTTGCGACAGATCTCTCCCTGGTCAAAGCCGTGTTCGAACAGCAGCCAGCCGTTAGGGTTGAGGTGTGCGGGTGCGCTACTGACCATGCGGCGGATTAAATCCAGGCCGTCGGGGCCCGAGGCCAGTGCGAGGCGGGGTTCAAAACGCACATCGCCCTGGCTGAGATGCGCGTCGGCAGTCGCGATGTAGGGCGGGTTGCTGACGATGGCATCGAAATACTGTCCGGTCACCGGCGCAAACAGGTCGCCGTGATGGAATGTGATGCACGCATTCAGCGTAACCGCATTGGCCTGTGCGACCTTCAGCGCCGCGTGGCTGAGATCGGTGGCAACGATCCGGTACTGCGGCCGCGCCAGCTTGAGGGTAATGGCCACGCAGCCGCTGCCGGTACACAGATCTAGCACCGCAGCGCCCGCAGGGATGCGTTCTAGCGTGGCCTCTACCAAATGCTCGGTTTCAGGGCGTGGGATCAATACCGCCGGATCTACCTGAAAAGGGTGCCCGTAAAACTCGCGTGTGCCGAGGATATACGCCACCGGTTCGCCCGCCAGGCGCCGGTTTATCCAGGGTGCGAGTTGGTGTATATCGGCGGCTTCGTCGCCGTGTGTTATCAGCCAGGTCGTGTCACACGACAAGGCCGCAGCGGCCAACAGGCGTGCTTCGATACGGGCGGCGGCGGCATCCAGCGCCAGTGTTGCCTGTAGTTGTCCCGCTGCGTCGCGCAGCCAGGTGGCCAGGATCATTCGCCGGCTAGAGCCGCGAGCTGTTCCGCCTGATGTTCGGCGGTCAGTGCGGCAAGGATGTCGGTGAGGTCGCCATCCATGATCGCGTCGATCTTGTAGAGCGTCAGGTTGATGCGGTGGTCGGTGATGCGGCCTTGCGGGAAGTTGTAGGTGCGGATACGGTCCGAGCGGTCGCCGCTGCCGACCAGAGATTTGCGGGTAGAGGCCTCTTTGGCCTGCGCCTCGCGTTCGGCGGCATCCTTCAGGCGGGCTGCCAGCACGCGCATGGCCTGTGCCTTGTTCTGGTGCTGTGAGCGACCGTCCTGGCATTCGACCACCAGACCGCTGGGCAGGTGGGTGATGCGTACGGCAGAGTCGGTTTTGTTGATGTGCTGGCCGCCAGCGCCACTGGCGCGAAAGGTGTCGATGCGCAATTCGGCGGGATTGATCTCGATGTCGCCCACGGCATCGGCCTCGGGCATGACTGCGACGGTGCAGGCTGAGGTGTGGATGCGGCCTTGCGACTCGGTTTCGGGCACGCGCTGTACGCGGTGTCCACCCGATTCGAACTTGAGCCGCGAATAGGCCCCCTGCCCTTCGATGCTGCAAATGATCTCTTTATAGCCGCCGACCTCGCCGGGGCTTTCGGAAATCACCGACAGTTTCCAATGTTGTCGCTCGGCGTAGCGGGCGTACATACGGAACAGGTCGCCGGCGAACAGTGCCGCCTCGTTGCCGCCGGTGCCGGCGCGCACTTCGAGAAACACATTGCGCTCGTCGTTGGGGTCACGCGGCAGCAGCAGGATTTGTAATTCGTATTGCAGACGGGCAATGGCGGCGTTGGCGGCGTCGATTTCGAGCTCGGCCAGATCGCGCATCTCCGGGTCTGAGAGCAGTTCGCGGGCGTCGTTAAGCTCGTTTTGCGCCTTGTTGTAGGCGTGGTAACAGTCAACCACCGGCGCAATCTCGGCGCGTTCGCGGTTGAGCTGGCGGTAGCGTTCGATGTTCTGCGTGATGCCCGGATCAGCGAGCAGGGCATCGAGCTCAAGCAGGCGGTCTGCCAGCCGATCCAGCCGTTGCAACAGGGACGGGTTCATTCGCCGTGCAGCTTGTAGATGCGCTCAATGGTGCGGGCGAGTTGGTCGCGGTCTTCGCCTTGGGCGTGATTGAGCGTGTGCGTCGGGCAGTGCAAAAACTTGTTGGAGATGGCCTGCGACAGGGCCTCCAGCACTTGCGCGGGATCGTCGCCGTGAGCCAGTCGCTTGACCGCCTTATCCAGTTCGTGGCGGCGAATGCGTTCGCCGTGATCCCGCAGCGCACGCACGGTAGGCACTGCGCGGCGGGCGTCGAGCCAGTGCATGAACTCGGCCACCTGGGTAGTGATGAGTGCCTCGGCTTGCTCGATCTGCGAGCGACGGGCGTTATGGCCGGTACGCACGACCTCGCCCAGATCATCGACGCTGTACAGAAATACATCGCCCAATTCACCCACTTCGGGCTCGATGTCGCGCGGTACTGCCAGATCGACCATGAACATGGGGCGATGACGGCGCGCCTTGAGCGCGCGTTCGACGAGGCCCAGGCCGACGATGGGTAGCGGGCTGGCGGTGGAGGTGACGATGATGTCGAAGTCGGCGATCAGTTCGGGCAGACTGGAAAGCTGCGCGGCCTCGCCATTGAAGCGCTCGGCCAGGTCACGGGCGCGTTCGATGGTGCGATTGATGACCATTATCCGGCGCGGCTTGCGCGCGGCGAAATGGGTGGCCACCAGCTCGATCATTTCGCCAGCGCCGATGAACAGCACCGACTGTTCGGCAATGGAGGGGAAGATGCGCTCGGCCAGGTTGACGGCAGCGGCGGACATCGACACGGTATTGGCGCCGATCTCGGTGGCTGTACGCACCTCTTTGGCGACGGCAAAGGTGCGTTCGAATAGCCGCGAGAGCAGGGTGCCAATCGCCCCTGCGCTGCGCGCCTTGTCAAAGGCCTGTTTCATCTGGCCGACGATCTGGGTTTCGCCCAGCACCATCGAATCCAGTCCAGAAGCGACGCGGAAGGCATGTCGTATGGCCTGATTGCAGGGTAGACGGTGAATATAGGGGGCAACCTCGTCGGGTGCCAGGCCGTGGAAATTGCACAGCCAGCGCACCGCAGCCTCGCTGTCGTCGATGTTGCAATACACCTCGGTACGGTTGCAGGTGGACAGGATCATGGCCTCGCGCGCCATGCCCTTTGCCGTCAGCGTGGCGAAGGCAGACTGGAGCTTTTCCGGCGGAAAGGCAACGCGCTCCCGGATCGCAATCGGGGCGGTGTGATGGTTGACGCCAAAGGCAAAAAGGTGCATCGCGCGCTGCGCATGTGTTGGCAAAGGTCGGCGATTCTAACCCAAGGTGCCGACCTTGCTGGCGGCTAAAAGAGGTATTCGTATTCTGGAGAAACCCACGGGTTGCGCGGTTTTGGTTTTTCGATGGGCTTGTCGGCAGGTTTATCGGCAGGTTTTTCCGATGGCTTCTCTACGGGTTTTTCCGGTGGTTTAGGGGCGTGCTTGGGCATTTCAGGGGCAGGCGCGCTGGCCTTGGTTTCTGGCGTGACAGCCGGCGCAGGCTTGGTCTGCGGCGTGTGCGCGGGTTTTTCAGCCGGTTTTTCAGCCGGTTTTGCAGCCGGTTTTGCCACGGGTGTCGCGACAGGCTTGACGACCACCGGCGGAGCCACGGGGGGTGGAGTCGGCGCCTCGGGCTGCGGATTGTCGGCCTCGAATGCGCGCACCAACTCCTCCCAGGATGGGGCGGCATGTTCTGGTCCTTGCACCAGCGGCCGCAGGATGGGCGCCATAGCCTTGAGAATCTGCACCACCAGGCCGCTGGTGAAGTGGTAATTGCCCGCCGCCTCGCCCGGCACAAAGGCGGTGATGACACCGAAATGGCGATTGCCCATGAAGAAGGCGAAGGTGGCTACACGGTTCATCACCTTGGACTCGATGACCTTGCCGCCGGGGCCGAATATATCGAGGCGATGGTCGCCGGTGCCGGTCTTGCCGCCGATCGGCAGATCGCCCTCGGCGGTGGTGAAGGTGCCGCGAATGCGCCGCGCCGTGCCTTCTTGCACCACATTGAGCAGGGCCTGGCGGACGGTGGCCGCCACCTCGGCGCTGAGGATGCGTTCGCCCTTGGGTGGTTTGCGGTGAAGCTCGGTGTGATAGGGCGAATCGGCCGCGAATTTGAGATGCAGGATGTCGGCTGCGGGCAACTTGATGCCGTCGTTGAGGATGACGCCCATCATCTCGGCCAGGGCTGCAGGCCGGTCGGCCGACGAACCAATGGCTGTGGCGTAAGACGGCACCAGGCTGTTGAACGGATAGCCCATTGCCCGCCAGCGCCGATGCACCTCGGCAAACGCCTCAACCTCGAACAGGCTTTGGATGCGGTTGTCCTGAGCATTTTTGAAGCCGGTCTTGAACAGCCATCGGTAAACCTCGATGCGCTGCGGTCGGGAGGTTGCAATCACGGCGTCCAATTTGTCTTCGGGGTGATGGTTGAGCCAGGCCACCAGCCACAGTTCCAGCGGGTGTACCTGAGCGATGTAGCTGCGATCGGACAGGTCAAACTTGTCGGGCCCGTAGCTGTCATACAGCAGCGCCATTTCGTCTGCGCTAAAGGCAGTGCCTTGCGTCAAGCGCGTCTGCATAAACGCGGTGAATGCGGCAAGGTCAGCATTGGGTTCGAGATAGCGATACACCGCCGCCAGTCGCTTGGGGTGCGCGCTGAGATGGCCGATCAGGCTTTGCAGCGCCTGGTCGCGCGTCATGCCCTTGTATTTTTTATAAAAACGAGTCAGGAATATCTTGCCCTCCCGGTCGGCGAACTGTTCCAGATAATCTTTACGGTTGGGATGATTGGGGTCTTCCAGGATTTGTGCCGCGCTACTGGGGTGGCGGTAGGTCAGGTGGCGAACCACATCGCGCATCAAGCGGATGAATGGCAGGTTGACCGAGTTGCGTGTGGCCTCCCATAGATCCATCACCTTGTGATCGTCCTCGCGGTGAAAGTTGTTGAAGTAGTGCAGGCCGCCACCGGTAAAGAAGCCTTCTCTGGGATTGGCTGAATAGGTCCGGCCCATTGCCGCCTGCAACAACAGCGACAGGCTGCGATCGGGTGCCGTCTTGAGCCACTCAAGCGCCCAGCCGGTGAGCGGATCTTTGGGGCTGGCACGCACCTGCGCCAATGCTTTGGGGGAAAGCGCGCCGTATTGTTTGTGCAGTTCCGACACTAGTTGCAGGTAGGTAATCAGCGTGCGCAGCTTGGCCGAAGAGCCCATATCCAACTTGGCGCCCTGGTTGATGTCGAAGGGCTGGTTGAGGTTGTCGGCCTGAATGCGTAGCAGAGCGCCATCCGGCGTCAATTCGTGCAGGGTAAAGCTATAGATGATCTTGGAAAGATCGTTGTCTGCATCCAGCAAATAATGCCCATAAAGCCCTTGGGCGCGTACCACATTGGGGTTGGATAGCGTGCGCAGGAAGTGCGTCACCTGCTGTTGGGCCCCGGCGTGTAGCGAGGTGCTGGCGGTCAGGTCCAGGCGATCCAGGTCATACAGCCGCGAAAGCCCCAGCCAGCGGGCCAGTTCGACCCGCAGGGCGTTGGCCGCCTTGTTCTCGACGAATGCGCCGTTGCTGGGCGCCGCTTTTTCTGTGGCGCGAAAACGCAGGGGCTGCTTTATCGCCAGATCGTGAATCTCGGTGGTGATGACGCCGGCGTTGGTCAACAGGCGCAGGTGCACATGGGTTGCGGCCTCCAGTTGCGCGCGGTCGTTGATCAGGTAATACGACGGTCGCCGCTGCGAAATCAGCAGGGCCAGCACATGTTTGTAGGCGCTGGCCGCCTCGGGCGTGACCTTGGGGCCGCGCACCAGCTGGTTGACCTGGTCGAAATCCAGGCCAAACCAGGCATCCAGCGCGTCGGCCAGACCGATGACCTCGCCGTGACCGGGGGCTGCCGACAGCGGCACGGTATTGAGATAGTCCAGCACGATATGGCGGCGGCTGGCACGGGTGTCCGGTCCGTCCAGATAGACGCGCAGCGAGGCCGAGGCCATTTGCAACAGCTTGTCGCTGGAGTGCAGGGTCAGGCCATCCGGCGAGTGGCGATATTTCTCGATTTGCGTGGCCAGGGTCGAACCGCCCGGCACATTGCGCCCCGGTTGCACCAACTGGATGCCTTTTTCCAGCACGGCCTGAGCAAAGCGGTCCCATTCCACGGCGGGGTTGCGGCTGGGGTGATTGGCGTCCAGAAGCTCCCGGTTTTCGATGTACAGCAGGGTATTTGCAATCGCCGGCGGGATGTCGTCAAACGCCGCGTAATGGCGTCTGGGTTGCGGCAGGTTGAGCAGCGTTTCGCCCCGACAATCGCGCAGGTGGATGCCGGCGATAGCGCGCTCGCGGTAGGGCAGGAATATGCCCAAATCAGACAGTCGTGCCATATCGGACGAGATGCGTGCCTGGCGCACGAGGGTGAAGCCGCCATTGCTCTGCCCGGTCGTCAATCGCTGGATGAAATCCGGCAGGCGCGAATAGCCCAGCCGCTGGTCGTAAGGGCCATTAGCGGGAAAACGGATGCGTTCGCTGGGGCCGGACTGGATGTCGTAGGTTAGGCGTTTGCCATAATTGGCCAGCAATACCGCCTGAAAGGGGGATGCCACCAGTTCGTAAGCAATCACCCCGGCTGCGCCGATGAGGATGAGCAGAATCAAAGGCCACAGCCAGAGGCGGCGTTTGCGGACTAAAACTTCCTGATGGCTGGGCATGTGTGAGGGGTGGGTAATATGGCGGCGTATTCTAAGCCCAAGATCAGGGGCGCAAGATCAATCCGGTGTGAGGATCGATCAGGGTTGATGGATGGCGGCGAGCGCCAATGCGACCAGACAGGATGCGAATGGCGCTGCCAAACTGGCGTTGGCACTCGCGGGCGGTTTTAATGGCGCGGGCACCGGTGCGATTGGCGCTGGTGGAAACCAGCGCCATACCGGCCATGCGGCAGGCCCGCACGGCATCAGGGTGGGCGGTGATGCGCACCGCGACCTTGTCGTGCCGACCGCTAATCCACGGCGGGCAGCGTCGGCTGCGGGGGAGCAACAGGGTGGTCGGCCCGGGCCAGAAATGGGCAGCGGTTTCACGCGAAACCGCGTCGAGCGGTGCCAGATAGGGTTGCAGTTGCCCCAGGTCTGCGGCGATCAAAATCAGCCCTTTGGCCTGTGGTCTGCCTTTAAGGCGAAGGATGCGCTGCACGGCAGCACGGTTGCGGGGGTTGCAGCCCAGACCAAAGCAGGATTCGGTGGCATAGGCAATGACGCCACCAGAACGCAGCCAGGCACGCAGGCTGGCGTTGATTCCAGCCGAGCAGCGCATGAATCAGTTGACGCGCGGGATGGCGCGCCAACCGATGTCGGAGCGCATCTGGCAGCCATCAAAATGAATCGACCGCGCAGCCTCGTAAGCGCGCTGCTGCGCCATGCGCACGCTGTCGCCCAGCGCCGTGACGCACAGCACGCGACCACCGCTGGTGTACGGCGTGCCCTCTTGCAGAGTGGTGCCGGCATGAAACACCCTCAGGTCATCGGTGTCGGCGGGCAGGCCGGTGATGGCGTCGCCTTTTTTGGGGCTGTCCGGATAGCCAGCGGCCGCCATGACGATGCCCAGCGCCACGCGCCGATCCCATTCGGCCTCGGTCTGATCGAGTCGGCCATTGAGGGCGGCCTCCATCAGAGTTACCAGATCGGTTTTCAGGCGCATCAAAATCGGCTGGGTTTCGGGATCGCCCATGCGGCAGTTGAACTCCAGCACGCCGATGCGGCCCTCGGCGGTGATCATCAGGCCCGCGTACAAAAAGCCGGTAAAGGGGATGCCCTCAGCCTTCATGCCCGCAATGACCGGGCGAATCACCTCCCGCAGGGCCTTGGCGTGAATCTCCGGCGTCACCACGGGCGCCGGTGAGTAGGCGCCCATGCCGCCGGTGTTGGGGCCGGCATCATGGTCCAGCAGGCGTTTGTGATCCTGGCTGGTGGCCAGCGTCAGGGTGTGCTCGCCATCGGCCATCACCATGAAGCTCGCCTCTTCACCCCGCAGACATTCTTCGATGACCACCCGCGCACCCGCGTCGCCAAAGGCGTTGCCAGAGAGCATGTGATCGACGGCGGCATGGGCTTCTTCCAGTGTTTGCGCCACGACCACGCCCTTGCCGGCGGCCAGGCCATCGGCCTTGATGACGATGGGCGCGCCCTCGGCGTCAAGGTAGGCGTGCGCTGATGCGATATCGGTAAAGGTCGCGAACTTGGCGGTGGGGATGCCGTGCCGCGCCATGAACTGCTTGGCGTAATCCTTGGACGACTCCAGTTGTGCGGCGGCCTGCGTCGGGCCAAAGATCTTCAGGCCGGCGGCGCGGAAGGCATCGACCACACCCGCTGCCAACGGTGCTTCCGGCCCGACCACGGTAAAGGCGATGGCTTCGCGCTGGCAGAAACCGATCAACGCGGCAAAGTCGGTGAGGGGGAGGTTTTCCAGTCCGTCGGTCAGGGCCGTGCCGCCGTTGCCGGGGGCCACGAATACCTTGCTCACGCGCGGCGATTGCGTCAGTTTCCACGCCAGGGCATGTTCACGGCCGCCCGAGCCGATAACGAGTAGTTTCATAGGATTAATGCCGGAAATGCCGCATTCCGGTGAACACCATGGCGATACCGTGTTCGTTGGCGGCCGCGATCACCTCGTCGTCGCGCATCGAGCCGCCGGGCTGGATGACGGCCTTGATGCCGGCGGCTGCGGCGTTGTCCAGCCCGTCGCGGAAGGGGAAGAAGGCATCGGACGCCATCACTGAGCCTGGCACCACCAAGCCAGCGTGTTCGGCCTTGATGGCGGCGATGCGGGCGGAGTTGACGCGGCTCATCTGACCGGCGCCGACGCCGATGGTCATCTTGTCCTTGGCATAGACGATGGCGTTGGATTTGACGAACTTGGCGATGCGCCAGGCAAACAGAAGGTCGGCCATTTCCTGTTCGGTCGGCGCGCGCGCCGTGACCACCTTGAGGTCGCCGTGCAGCAGGGTGTCGGCGTCTTGTACCAACAGGCCGCCGGCGACGCGCTTCAAGTCCATTTGCGATGTGCCGCCTGTCCAGGCGCCACACTCCAGCAGGCGCACATTCTTTTTCGCAGCGACCGCTGCCGAGGCTTCCGGGCTGACTTCGGGAGCGATGATGACCTCGACAAACTGGCGCTCGACGATGGCCTGCGCGGTGGCGCCGTCCAGACGGCCGTTGAAGGCGATGATGCCGCCGAAGGCGGATTCGGGATCGGTCTGGTAGGCACGGTTGTAGGCATCGAGCAGGTTGGCGCCGTAAGCCACGCCGCAGGGGTTGGCGTGCTTGACGATGACGCAGGCCGGGGCGGCGTCGAACTGCTTGACGCACTCCAGCGCTGCATCGGTGTCAGCGATGTTGTTGTACGAAAGCTCTTTGCCCTGGATCTGGCGTGCTGTGGCGATGGTGCCTGCCGGGGCGCCGGCTTCGACATAGAAGGCGCCGTTCTGATGCGGGTTTTCGCCGTAGCGGCAGGTTTGCGCGCGGCTGAATTGCAGGGTCAGCTTTTCGCCAAACTGTTCGCGGCTGCCATCGGTCGTGAGGGCCGTCAGATAGTTGCTGATGTGGCCGTCGTATTGCGCGGTGTGGGTGAACGCCTTTTTCGCCAGATTGAAGCGGGTGGCGTCGGACAGCGTGCCGCTGTTGCCTTGCATCTCGGCAATCAAGTCAGCGTAGTCGGCAGGGTCGGTAACGATGGCGACATGTTTATAGTTTTTGGCCGAGGAGCGCACCATGGCCGGGCCGCCGATGTCGATGTTTTCAATGGCGTCTTCCAGCGTGTGGGGCTTCGACACCGTTTGCACAAACGGATACAGGTTGACGCATACCAGGTCGATGTAGTCCAGGCCGTGTTCGCTCATGGTGGCCACATGCGCGGCGTTGTCGCGTACCGACAGGATGCCGGCATGCACCCTGGGGTGCAGGGTTTTGACGCGGCCGTCGAGCATCTCGGGAAAACCGGTGAAATCGGACACATCCTTGACCGGGATGCCGGCATCCCGGATGGCCTTGGCGCTGCCGCCGGTGGACAGCAGTTCGACGCCGGCGGTAGCCAGTGCGCGGGCAAAGTCGATGAGGCCGGTTTTGTCGGAAACGGAAAGCAGGGCGCGTTTGATCATGGTTTTACTCAAGTCCATATTGCTGCAATTTTTTGCGCAGCGTATTGCGATTGATGCCGAGCCATTCGGCAGCGCGGCTCTGGTTGTGGCCGGCCTGGTTCAGAACGAATTCCAGCATCGGCTTTTCGACATGCGATAGCATCATTTCATAAAGCTGGCCCGGTTTTTCACCGTCCAGATCCTTGAAATAGCGCTTTAGCATCCGGCGGATGCAGGCCGCCATATTTTCTTCTTCGTTATGCGTCATGGTGGGTTTTTGATTCCTGATAGATCAAACGCTGGCTGCGTTCGCGGGCACGCCAGAAGAAATCGTTGACCGCGTCCATCTGTTGCTGCGCGGTTTCGAGCTGGTTCATGGCGTGGCGGAAGCTCGCCGAATCGGCCAGGCCCCGGGTGTACCAGGCAATGTGCTTACGCGCCATGCGCGGGCCGGCGACATCGCCATAAAAACGATATAAATCGTCGAGATGCTCGGTGAGCAACTGGTGAATCTCGGCGACCTCCGGGTGCGCCAGCTCGGTGCCGGTTGCGAGAAAGTAGCTGATTTCGCGGAACAGCCAGGGGCGTCCTTGTGCTGCGCGGCCGATCATGATGGCATCGGCACCGGTGTATTCTAGCACCGCGCGCGCCTTGCCTGGCGTGGTGATGTCGCCGTTGGCGATGATGGGGATCTGCGCCTCGGCCTTGACCACCTTGATGGTGTCGTATTCCGCCTCGCCACTGTAGCCGCAGGCGCGGGTGCGGCCGTGGATGGCCAGGGCTTTGATGCCCGATTCCTGCGCAATCTTCAGCACTGTGCGCGCGTTGCGGCTGTCGCGGTCCCAGCCGGTGCGAATCTTCAGCGTCACCGGCGTATCGGGCACGGCATTGACCACGGCCTCCAGAATGCGCCCCACCAGGGGTTCGTCCTTGAGTAGCGCGGAACCCGCCATCACATTGCATACCTTCTTGGCCGGACATCCCATGTTGATGTCGATGATCTGAGCGCCTCCGCCGGCGTTGTATCTCGCCGCTTCGGCCATCATCGCCGGATCGGAGCCGGCGATCTGCACCGAGATCGGATCGACCTCGCCGGTGTGATCGGCCCGCCGCCGCGTTTTGGCAGAGCCATAAAGCAGCGAGTTGGAGGTCACCATCTCGGACACCGCCATGCCGGCACCCAGGCGCTTGCATAGCTGCCGGAACGGGCGATCGGTCACACCGGCCATGGGCGCGACAATCAGCTTGTTTTTTAATTGATAAGGGCCAATCAATGGGCCATTAAGCGGGCCGGTCTGCATGGCGACGGATAGGCAGGTAGAGATGGGAGAGCGCGGATTTTAACCCCAAGCGTGTTCTACTGGCCAACCAGATACCCAGGTCGGATTTGATCGTTTATGGAAAACTTGGCAGAATCGCGCACCTTTAGTCGGGCACTACCGACAAAAAACATTGATATACCTGCACGCTTGAGGATTTTGCTATGTCCCATGATGTTGAAATGAAGCCCACTACCGTGAGCCAATTCTCCCTGGCCACACTGGGCGGCCTGTTTGCCCCGCTGCTGGCGATTCTGTTGGTCGTGGGATATCTGGTTTCGATCCAGATCGGGCAGACCGATGCCGATAGCGCCGATGTTGCCAATGCTGCGGTGCAGGCCCGTATCAAACCGTTTGCATCCTCGCAGGCCATCGATCCCAAGGTGCCACATGTCGATCGTGGCGGTGAGGCTGTCTATAACGAGGTTTGCGCCTCCTGCCACGCCGCTGGCGCTCTGGGTTCGCCCAAGTTCAAGGACGCTGGCGCCTGGGGCAAGCGCAATGCGCAAGGCTGGGACATCCTGTTGACGCATGCCACCAAGGGCTTCAACAAGATGCCGGCGCGCGGCGGCAACCCGGATCTGACCGACCAGGAAATGGCGAATGCCGTGGCATACATGACCAACAACGCTGGCGGTCACTTCGAGGCCGTGCTGAAGAAAGAGCGCGAGGTGAGCGCTGCCGAGTTGGCTCAAGGCAAGGGTGTGTATGCCGCCAACTGTGCCTCGTGCCACGACACTGGCATGACCGGCGCCCAGAAACTCAACGATGTCGCCGCATGGAAGCCGCTGTTGAAGCGCGACAAGGAAGCGTTGTACGAAGCCGCCATCAAGGGCAGCTTTGGTGGTCCGGCCAAGGGCGGCAACGCAAAACTGTCTGATGCGGAAACCCGTCTGGCGGTGGATTACATGGTCGCCACCGCGCGTACCGCTGCCGGCAGCAAATAAGCCACGCAGAACCCAACAAAAACGCGGCCTTGGCCGCGTTTTTGTTTTTGGCTTCTCGGCTCCTTAGCGCATGAACTGCTGATAGTCCCGATAGATGCAGCGATCCATCACCACCAACAGCCCGGCAGATTGCGCCCGCAAGGCGGCGGCCTCATGGATGACACCATCCTGTAACCACAGGGCGGGGGCATGAATGGCCAGGCAGGACTCCACCACCTCGGGTACATGCTGGGGTGCGCGGAACACATCGACCAGATCCACGGGAAACGGGATGTCTTCCAGGCGGGCGTAGCAGGGCTCGCCGAGGATGGACTAGACCGCCGGACGCACCGGCACGATGCGATAGCCAAAGGCCTGTAAGGCTCGCGCAACTCCATGGCTGGGGCGTCCTGGTTTGGGTGATAGGCCGACGATGGCAATGATCCGGACCCGCGTCAGCAAAGCGCGGATCTGCTCGGCAGAGGGGGCGCAAAAGTCAGTCATAAAAAGAGGATTCTCCTGTGGGGCGCGTCTTGAAGCGTTTATGCAGCCAGAAATATTGCTCGGGCATCTCGCGCACGCGGGCCTCGATAAAGGCGTTCATCTGGCGCACATCGGCTTCAATCGAGTCACTGGGGAAGTCTTTCCAGGCGGGGTAAAAGCGAACGACATATCGGTCATGTTCCCAGCGCGTCACGCAAGGCACCACCGCCGCGCCGGCTGTTTTTGCCAGTCGCGGCAAGGCGGTGATGGTGGCGGCAGGCACGCCAAAAAAGGGCACGAAGATCGAATCCTTGGCGCCGTAATCCATGTCGGGCAGGTAATAAAACGGCAGGCCTTTTTTGAGTGCGCGCAGCACCGGCTTGATGCCATCCTGCCGCGAATACATCTCCGATGGCTCGCCGTGTGGCCCGGTAAAACGGGTGCGGGCGTGCAGCATCAATGCGCCAAGTTCTGGGTTTTTGATGCTGGCGTACAGCGACACGATGGGTGCTAGCCAGGCCGTGACCCGCACGCCGCCCAGATTGAGGCCGACAAAATGCGGCGCCAGCAGGATGATTGGCCGATCGCTGACGGCGGCCAGATGTTCGGCGCCTTCGATATGCACGGCGCGCTCCACCTCTGCGCGACTGCCCCACCAGGACACCGTCTCTAGCAGCGTGGCGCGACCGACGGCGCGAAAATGCGCACGCAGCACGGCGCGCGTTTGGGCCTCGCCCCATTGCGGAAAACACAGCCGCAGGTTGGTGCGCCCCACGCGCCGGCGACTGGGCGAGGCGTAATACAGCAGTCCACCCAGTCTTTCGCCCAGCCAGGCAAGAGCGGTAAACGACAGGTGTCTATGCAATATGCGTAGAAATCCGATCATGCCGCGACCTCCAGTAGGTTGTCGGGCGGTGGTGGCGCATGGCCGTGGTGGCGGAAGATGCGATAGCTACACAGATAATGCGCGGGGTGTTGGCGGATATGCCATTCGATGCGGCCTTGAACCTGGGCGATGGCAGCCTCGATCGGATTTGCGGGCAAGGGGTCGAGACGCTCGATATGCAAGCGGTAGCCGCGTCCCCACGACAAGCGCTCGCAGACGATCAGCAACACCGCCACGCTCTGCGACATGGCCAAACGATAAGGCAGCGAGGGGAAGTAAACCGGGCTGCCAAAGAACGGTGCCCATACGCCATCCCCGCTATTTGCCGACTGATCCGGCAGGATGAACGCCGTCTCGCCACGCTTTAACGCCGCCAGCAGCGCCTTCACCCCGCTGCGATCGGGAGGCACGGTGACGATCTGGCCGCGCTCACGCCCGGCCTTCATCAGCGCATGTGCCCACGGCTGTTTGGGCGGGCGATAGAGCGCGGTTATGGGGAATTGTGCTCCGTACCAAATGCCGGCCAGTTCCCAGCAGGCTTGATGCGGGCAAAGCAGCACCACGCCTTTTCCGGCGCTGTGCGCCGCTTCGAGATGTTCCAGGCCCTCAACCGCACGCACCCAGCCCGTTACGGTCGGCAACGGTCGCAACCAGATTGCCGCCAGCTCCATGAACCCTTGACCCAGGCCTGCACCCACCGCCGCCAGCGAAACCTGATCTCGTAGCCCCGCCTTTGCCAGATTTTCACGCAGCAGCGCGGTGTGGCGCGGGCGCAGCAGCGCCAGCCAGCCGAATAACGCCCCCAGTCCGTGCAGTATCGGCAAGGGCAGTTTGGACAGGATCAAAAAAATAAAGCGCACGGTTTGACTAGTTTTGATCAATGAGGGCAGAATTATGTCGCCGCCGTGTTAATGCAGACAACTTGCGGGCGGGATAAAAGTTCAGCTAAAGCGTCGCCACTCGGCAGGTTCCCCAGAGTCGGTCGCGCAAAGAAACCCGGGAACATAAAGCGCAACGATGAGTGATTCTTACCTTTTTACCTCCGAGTCTGTCTCTGAAGGTCATCCTGACAAGGTGGCCGACCAGATCTCCGACGCCGTTCTCGACGCAATTCTGGAGCAGGACCCTACCGCCCGCGTCGCCGCCGAAACCCTGGTGACCACCGGCCTTGTGGTGTTGGGTGGTGAAATCACCACGCGCGCTCAGGTCAACTACGCCCGTGTGGCGCGCGACACTATCCGTCGTATCGGCTATGCCGACCCGACTTTGCGTTTTGATGCCGATGGCTGCTCGGTGCATGTGTGCTACGGCCAGCAAAGCCCCAACATTGCCCAGGGCGTGGATCGTGCGTCCGATGATTACCTCAACCTGGGCGCCGGCGACCAGGGTCTGATGTTTGGTTATGCCTGCGACGAAAGCGAGTCGTTGATGCCGCTGCCGATCCATCTGTCGCACCGTCTGGTCGAGCGCCAGGCGTTGTTGCGCAAGGATGGTCGCTTGCCGTGGCTGCGTCCGGATGCCAAATCACAGGTCACCTTGCGCTACGAAAAAGGCAAGCCGCACAGCGTCGACACCGTGGTTCTGTCCACCCAGCACAGCCCCGAGTTTTCGCCGCCGGAAAAGCAAAAGACGCTGCACGAGGCGGTGATCGAAGACATCATCAAGCCGGTGCTGCCCAAGGAGCTGATCAAGGGCGAGATCAAATATCTGGTCAACCCCACCGGTTGTTTTGAGATCGGTGGCCCGCACGGCGATGCTGGCCTCACGGGCCGCAAGATCATTGTCGACACCTACGGCGGTGCAGCCCCGCATGGCGGCGGCGCTTTTTCTGGCAAGGACCCGTCCAAGGTTGACCGCTCGGCCGCCTACGCAGCCCGTTATGTGGCAAAAAACATTGTCGCCGCAGGCTTGGCCAGCCGTTGTCTGGTACAGGTTTCCTACGCCATTGGCGTGGCGCAGCCGACCTCGATCATGGTCGAAACCTACGGCACCGGCAAGATCGACGATGCCCGCATGACCGAGTTGGTGCGCGCCCACTTTGACCTGCGTCCCAAGGGCATCGTGCAGATGCTGGACCTGCTGCGTCCGATCTACCGCAAGACCGCTGCATACGGCCATTTCGGACGCGATGAACCCGAGTTCACTTGGGAAAGTTTGGACAAAGCAGCCGCACTTCGTGCGGATGCCGGGCTGTAGGCCCGTGCCGCAGGCATTTGTCCAAACTTCGTCGCAGGCTCGCCCGCGCAGCGGGCGTTAAAGTGCGCAGCACTGGCCGGAGACAAAGCCATACAAAGCAGCCGCACTTCGTGCGGATGCCGGGCTGTAGGTCCATTGATTCTTCCCGCGCCACGAGGGGCGCTGCAGCGGTTTTGGCCGCGAGGCTCGTGGTGAGGGGGTTATTCAACGGCGCTCGTTCTTTGATGAATGGAGTACACGCATGACCCAAGACTATATTGTTGCCGACATGAGCCTCACCGACTGGGGCCGCAAGGAAATTGCCATTGCCGAGACCGAAATGCCGGGCTTGATGGCGATCCGCGAGGAATACGCCAAAAGCCAGCCTTTGAAGGGCGCGCGCATCACCGGCAGCCTGCACATGACCATTCAGACCGCCGTGCTGATCGAGACGCTGACGGCGTTGGGTGCTGAAGTGCGCTGGGCCTCGTGCAACATCTTTTCAACCCAGGACCATGCTGCCGCTGCCATCGCCGCGACCGGCGTGCCGGTGTTCGCCGTCAAGGGCGAGTCGCTGACCGAGTACTGGGACTACACCCACCGCATCTTCGAATGGCCGGATGCTGGCTATTCGAACATGATTCTCGACGACGGCGGCGATGCCACCTTGCTGTTGCACCTGGGCGCTCGCGCCGAGACCGACATGGGCGTGCTGGCTAATCCTGGCAGCGAGGAAGAAACCGTGCTGTTCGCCGCCATCAAGGCCAAGCTGGCTACTGACCCTACCTGGTATTCCACGCGCCTGGCGCAGATCAAGGGCGTGACCGAGGAGACCACCACCGGCGTGCATCGCCTCTACCAGATGCACGAGCGGGGAGAGCTCAAGTTCCCCGGCATCAATGTCAACGATTCTGTCACCAAGTCCAAGTTCGACAACCTGTATGGCTGTCGTGAATCGCTGGTGGACGGCATCAAGCGCGCCACCGATGTGATGGTGGCCGGCAAGGTCGCACTGGTGTGCGGCTATGGCGATGTGGGCAAGGGTTCTGCGCAGGCCCTGCGCGCCCTGTCGGCGCAGGTGTGGGTGACCGAGATCGACCCCATCTGCGCCCTGCAAGCCGCTATGGAAGGCTATCGCGTGGTGACTATGGAATATGCCGCCGACAAGGCCGACATCTTCGTCACCGCCACTGGCAACTTCCATGTCATTACCCACGACCACATGGCCGCCATGAAGGATCAGGCCATCGTTTGCAACATCGGTCACTTTGATAACGAGATCGATGTGGCAGGCATCGAGAAATATCAGTGGGAAGAGATCAAGCCGCAGGTTGACCATGTCATCTTCCCCGATGGCCATCGCATCATCCTGCTGGCCAAGGGGCGTCTGGTGAACCTCGGTTGCGCCACCGGCCACCCGAGCTACGTGATGAGCTCGTCTTTTGCCAATCAGACCATCGCTCAGATCGAGCTTTTTACCCGTACCGCCGACTACCCGGTGGGTGTGTACACGCTGCCCAAGCATCTGGACGAGAAGGTCGCGCGCCTGCAACTGAAAAAACTCAATGCGCAACTGACCCGTTTGTCGGAGCAACAGGCGGCGTATATCGGCGTTTCGGTGGAGGGTCCGTACAAGGCCGATCACTACCGCTACTAAGCCGACAGGCCGCGTTCTGACCTTGTACGGGTGGCGCGCGGCCTGGGTTTATAAGAAACGGCAAATATTCCTCGCATTTTCGCGACAACCTGCGTATAATGCGCACCCTTCGGTTTGCCAACAGGCAAAACCGCGAATCAGCCCCAACCCCCTGCGTTGCTTTTTTCATTCGATAGCTGCGTGATCATTGGTTGGCGCCGATGAACCGTAGCCGCGCAGCCACGACGGGCCTGCGCATTTTGATGACCCGCCAAGCGGGATTATGGGTCAAGGCCCAGGGAAAGCACGCATGAACTTCTCCGAATTGGGGCTGAACCCCTTTGTTCTCAAATCTTTGGAAACGGCCGGCTATGCCGACCCGACGCCGGTGCAGGCCGAGGCCATTCCGGCAGCGCTGGAAGGCCGCGACCTGTTGGTGTCGGCGCAAACCGGCTCTGGCAAAACCGCCGCCTTTTTGCTGCCCAGCCTGTGCCGTCTGGCCGAGCCTTCTGCAGTACCCGGCCAAGGCCCGCGCATTCTGGTGCTGACACCCACCCGCGAGCTTGCATTGCAGGTCGAAAAGGCAGCGCTCACTTACGGCGCAGCCTTACGGCGTATTAAAACAGTCAGCCTTGTGGGCGGTGCGCCCTACGGCGCGCAACTGCGCCGTCTGTCGCAACCTATCGATGTGGTGGTAGCCACGCCGGGGCGTCTGATGGATCACATGGAGCGCGGCAAGATCGACTTTTCTCGGCTTGAGGTGCTGGTGCTCGACGAGGCCGATCGCATGCTCGACATGGGCTTCATCGACGATATTCAGTCCATCGTGGCGCAAACCCCCGAGTCGCGTCAGACCTTGCTGTTCTCGGCCACGCTTGATGGCGTGGTGGGCGACCTGGCGCGCCAGATGACCCGCGATGCGCAGCGCATCGAGGTCGCGCGGACGGAAGACGCCGAGGCCCAGATTGCCCAAAAGCTGCATTTCTTTGACGACTATGGTCACAAAATGCGCCTGCTGGATGTGCTGGTGGCCGATGTTGCGCTCAACCAGGCCATCGTGTTTACCGCTACCAAGCTGGGCGCCGAGGATTTGACCGCCGCCCTGCGCGAACGCGGTTTCCCGGCCGAGGCCCTGCACGGCGACATGCAGCAGAACAAGCGTAACCGCACGCTCGATCGCCTGCGTTCAGGTCAAACCCGCTTCTTGGTGGCGACTGATGTCGCCGCGCGCGGCATCGATGTCGCCGGCATCAGCCATGTCATCAACTTTGATCTGCCGCGTCAGGCCGAAGACTATGTGCACCGCATCGGTCGCACCGGTCGTGCCGGTCGTGCCGGTGTGGCCATCACCCTGGTAGGTCCACGCGAGCGCCATGTGGTGCGCAACATCGAGCGCTACACCGGACAAAGCATCGCAGTGGAAGAGATCGCTGGCCTGGAGCCAACCATTCGTCCGCGCCAGGAACGCGACGGTGGCGGCAAGCCGGGCCGTGGTGGTCCCAAGCCCTGGGGTGATCGCCAAGGGAATCGTTTCGGCGGCAACTTCGAGCGTGGTCCCCGGGGTGGATATGGTGGTGGCCAAGGCGGCGGGTACCGCGATGGCAACGGTGGCTACAACAATAGCCACAACAACGATTACGCCCCGCGCTTTCGCGATGCGGGCGATGGCTTTGATCGCGACAGCCGAGAAGGACGCGAAGGCCGTGAAGATCGTGATGCCTGGCAGCCCGGCAAGGACGCCTGGAAAAACCAGCAGCCGCAGGGCTATGGTGGCCGCGGTCGCGGCGGCTTTGGTGGCTATAGCAATGGCCCCAAACGCGCAGGCCCCGGCGGTCAGCCCAGCGGCTGGAAGGGCGAGGCCTGGCGCAGCGATGCGCCTCGGGGCTCGGGCGGCGATCGCCCGCAGTGGGCAGACCGGACCAAGCACCAGCCGACTCCGCACCATGGCCAGGGCTGGCACAGTCAGCCACCGCGCGGTGAGGGCGGTGGCGATCAGGGCCGGGGTTTCAACCAAGGCTTTGGTAAAGGACCTTCTGGTTCGCACTCCGCCAGCAAGCCGCCGCGCAGCGGCAAGCCTCGGCGTAGCTGGTAAGGCCAGGGCGGGTTTGGTGGCTAATCAGCGGTCAGTCTTGCACTGACTGCTGCCGCTACAGCCGCTGCCACCAGAGCAACTGCCGCAGCCGCCCGATTCGCTGCGGAACGGCCCTAGTTCGGGGTGGCGGCGGGCAAAGCGGCGGTAGATGCCTTGTACGGCGATCCAGCCGAACAACAATGCCGGAATAATGGCGATGCTCAATAGGTATTTCATCCCGGGTTCATTCCCCTGCGCCCAAACCTGCAAACCCCATGAAGGTTAGCGACAAGAGGCCGGCCAGCATCAGCGACAGGGCGGTGCCTTGCACCACATCCGGCATTTTCACCAGATTAAGGCGCTCGCGCAGTCCGGCCATCAGCACCAAGGCAAGGGTAAAGCCCATACCGCCACCCAGAGAAAACGCGAGTGCTTGAGCAAAGCTGTATTCGCGCGCGGTCTGGAACAGAGCCACGCCTAGCACGGCACAGTTGGTGGTGATCAGCGGCAGGTAGATCCCCAGGGCGCGGAACAGCGCCGGGCTATTTTTCTTCAAAAACATCTCGACCAGTTGCACAGCCGAGGCGATGACCACGATGTAAGAAATCAGCCGTAGGTATTCCATCCCGAAATAACTGACCAGCCAGTTCAGGCCATAGGCGCAGAGCGAAGCAACCAGCATCACAAAGGCAGTGGCAGCGCCCATCGGAGCAGCCGTGTTGAGCTTGCCGGAGACACCTAGAAATGGGCAGAGACCGAGAAACATGGCCAGCACAAAGTTGTTGGCCAACACCGTGGCGAGAAATATCTGCGATAAGGATGCGCTAGCCATGTGCGGTCTCCCCTGCGGTTTTGCGCGCGCGCATCCAGCTAAACAGCAACAACCAGCTGCCCAGCACGAAGAACCCGCCCGGTGGCAACAGCATCACCACCCAGGGCTGGAAGTCGGGCCCGAACAGGGAAACCCCGAACAACTTACCCGCGCCCAGAATCTCGCGTACGGCACCCAGCGAGAAGAGGCCGATGGTGAAGCCGATGCCCATACCCAGTGCGTTGATTACTGCGCGCAGCGGCGGGTTTTTAGAGGCATGTGCCTCGGCACGGCCCAGAATGATGCAGTTGACCACGATCAGCTGGATAAACGCGCCCAACGCCTCATAAATTTCCAGGCTGATGGCCGCGATCACATAATCGATCACGGTAACGAAGGTGGCGATGATGAGAATATAGGTGGCGATACGCACCTCTTTGGGTACAAAGTTGCGGATCAACGATACCAAGAGTGCCGAAAAGATCAGCACGACGGTGGTGGCGATGCCCATGGATAGTGCGTTGACGGCCGAAATTGTGACTGCCAGCGCCGGGCACATACCCAGCACCATGACAAAGGTGGGGTTCTGGCGCCAGATGCCCTCCATGAATTCTTCCATACGGGTAAGTTCTAACTGTCCGGGGGGGCTCATGGGCGAATCTCCTGCAAATGCGGAACCAACCACGGGATCAGCTGTTGGGCACTGTTATTGATGCCGCGGCCGACGGCCTTGGAAGTGACGGTAGCGCCCGAGATGGCGTCGATCTCCCAGGCATTAACTTTGGTGCCGTGTTTAACGGTTTTGATGGGCTGCGCCAGCGCCTTGCCGTTGGCGTCCAGCCGGGTATCCAGCGCGGCAAAGTTTTTCAGGAAATGCGGGTCGGTGATGATCTTGTCGCCGATACCGGGCGTTTCACGGTGCGAGACGACGCCAAAGCCGATGATGGCTTGTTTTTCAGGATCCCAAGCATAAAGTACGCGCACAATGTCGGCATAGCCGGATGCAGCACCTTCCGCCGCAACGCCCTTGAGTTTTCCTTTGGCGTCGAACGCGGCGTAAAACTTCACGGCACCCTCTGGCACGGGCGATCCTTCGGCGGTGAGTTCGGTGGCGCTGGCGTGATAGGCGCGCATGCTGGCGGCGCCCGGAAGCACCTTGAGCACGGCGCGTTCCAGGGCAATGCGCTTGTTGGCGGTGACTGCTTCCAGAGTGCCTTCATAGGCCGTGACGATGAGGATGCCGCAGAGTGTGGAGACCAGTCCCAATGTTAACAGCATGGCCCGTCCGGGCGGTGTCGGGAGCTGTGTGTGCTCGCTCATGATGCCCCCCAGCCCTTGCGTCGCGCACCGAATACGCGCGGCTGGGTGTATTGGTCGATCAATGGGGTGAGTACATTTCCCAGCAGGATTGCGTACATCACACCCTCGGTCAGGCCGCCGAAGTAGCGGATCAGAACGGTCACCACTCCGATCAGTGCCCCGTAGATCCAGACGCCTAGCGGCGTGACTGGCGAGGTGGCCATGTCGGTGGCCATGAAGATGGCTCCCAGCATGATGCCGCCCGACAACCAGACAAAAATTGGCGGTGGATAGCGGCCCGGTTCATACAGGTGGAACGCCAGTGCCAGCAGCATGGCCGAGCCAAAGATGGCGACAGGGATGCGCCAGTCCAGAAAACGGCGGATGGCCAGGTAGATGCCACAGACCAGGATGATGATGGCCGAGGTTTCGCCTACCGATGCGGTGGCGACACCGGTGAGCATGTCGGCGGCAGCGGTAAGCTGGTTTTCAAACTTCCAGCGCGCCAGCGGTGTGGCATGGGTGATGCCGTCAACCAGCCGTTCTTTGATCCACGGCCCGATGTCCGGCGGGACCATCAGCGGCAGTGTCAGGGTGGAGGGGATGAATTCGGTAAAACGACCCGGCAGGTATGCTGGCGCCCAGGTCGAGATCGACACCGGGAACGCCGCCTGCACGAAGGCGCGGCCCACCAGCGCCGGGTTGAATACATTAAGGCCGATCCCGCCAAACAGCATCTTGCCCAGGCCGATGGCAGCAAAAGCGGCGACAGCGCCCATCCACAGCGGAAACGAGGGCGGCAGGGTGAGCGTTAGTAACAGGCCGGTGATGGTGGCGCTCCAGTCGCCCAGGGTGCTGGGCCGCCCGGCCATCCAGTTGAACCAGCGTTCGCTGAGCAGACAGGTGCCGGTGACGACGAGCGCCAGCGCCAGGATGGAGATGCCGTACTGCATGAACGAAAAGATCATGATCGGCAGCAGTGCCAGCACTACATGCAGCATGATCTCGTCGACCTGGACATTCCGTTTGATGTGAGGGGCGCTGCGAAGTTCGATGCGGGTTTTCATGGTCATATCTGGGCGCGGTCGCGCAGAATGGTTTTGGCGGCGCGGAATTGTTGCACCAATGGGATGTTAGAGGGGCACACGAAGGTGCAGCAACCGCATTCGAAGCAATCGCCCAGATGGTATTCCTCGCCCATGCGGTCATATTCGTGGGCACCAGCCAGAAGCCCCAGCATCGACGGGTTGAGGCCCATCGGACAGGCGTTGAGGCATTCGCCGCAGCGGATGCAGGGCAGCATCGGACGATCGCCGCGTTCCTCTTTCAGGCTTGGCCCGAGCATCACCAGAATGCCGGATACCCCCTTGGTGACAGGGATGTCGAGCGAGGCGATGGCCTGACCCATCATGGGGCCGCCCAGTATGACTTCCCGTGCTGTCACCTGTGCGCCATTGTCACTCCCTACCGCTGCGAGTACATGGCGCAGCGGCGTACCGATCGGCACCCAGTAATCACCCGGGCGATCGATACCGGGACCGGTGAGGGTTACCACGCGTTCGGTCAGGCCCTGACCCAGCGGCAGCAAGCGGCCCAGCATGGCCAGCGTGCCGACATTGTTGACCACCACGCCCAGTTGCGACGGCAGCCCGCCAGCGGGCACCTCGCGTCCGAGCAGCGACTTGATCAGCATCTTTTCAGCGCCTTGCGGGTACTTGGTTTCTACGGCCTGCACGCGAATGGAACCATCCTGTGGCAGCTTTTGACGCAAGGCGTATACGGCGTCGAGTTTGTTGTCTTCTACACCGATGATGGCCTGCTTGGCGCCGATGGCGCGCATGGCATGGCGTGTGCCGGCGATCAGGTCGTCAGCGAGTTCCAGCATCATGCGATGGTCGCAGGTCAGATAAGGCTCGCACTCGCAGCCGTTGACCACCAGGGTATGGATTTTTCGGCCTTCTGGGATGGTTAGTTTGGCGTGGCTGGGAAAGGCAGCGCCTCCTAGGCCGACCATGCCCGTAGCTTGTACTGCCGCGATGATTTCTTGAGGGCCGAGGGCATCCATGTCGCAGGGTTCGCCCCAGTGCTGCACCTGCGGTGAGCCTTCCAAGGTGCGTATCACGATGCTTTCCACCCACGGTCCACGGGCGCTGGGTGCCAGTTTGATGGCCTCCACCACACCATCCACCGGCGCATGCAGGGGCACCGATAAAAAGCCGTCGGCACGGGCGATGGGCTGACCACGCCGCACCTCCTGTCCGGACTTGACCAGCGGCACGGCGGGTTTGCCGATGTGCTGGTTGAGCGGCAGGATGTGCCGGGGTGCAAACGGTAGGCGCCGAATTGGCGTTTCCGAGGTGCGCTTGTTTGCCTCGGGGTGTATGCCCCGAGCAAAGCTGTGGCGATTGAATAGACCCATAGTGGCGGCTTGTGTGTGGATCAGTTGTACTTGGCCGCGCGTGCAATCAGCTTGTCTATACCGGGTTCATTCATGTTCCAGGGCGTGCCGGGATGGATGCAGCTTGCTGTGCATTTCTCAGCAGCTTTGACCAGATTGGCGAAGCTGGTGCCCTGGGGATTGATGATGACGGCCAGCTTTTGATCGTTGTACTGGAATGTTTTGGGCGCAAGATTGATGCATTCGTCGCATGCTGTGCATTCCGGTGTGTCGATCCAGGCAGGTTCGTAGCCATCGGCACTCGCGGCAGGCTTGCCGCTGACGGGGGCATCAATGGCCACGCCGGCGCCAAAGGTTGCCAGGCTGGCAGACAACTGCGCCACCATCTCGGCACGGGCACGGGCAATGATGCCCTCCTCGTCAACCTCGGGCCGATCCAGGCCAGCGACATTCTTCAGCTGTTTCCAGAACGACAGCCGCTCGGCACAGGACTTGACCAGGTCTTCAGACACCAGCACGCGCATCAGGCGATTTTTCTTGTCCACCGCCCAGATGAACGGGAACTTGCCTTCGCGGTCGTCCTTGGCGAGCTTGAGGAAGTCGGACAACAGCACCATGTCGTCGTTCCAGGTCTCGGGCGGCGCTTTTTTGAACTGTTTGCCGAAGCGGCCTTCGGTGAGGGCAAAGTCGGCAAAGGTGAAGGGCAACACCATCTTTTGCTCGGCGCCGTCGGCATCCTTGTATGCCAGGGTGTATTCGGGCCAGTCGGTGTCCATCGACGGGTTGCCTTCCAGGGTCACACATTCGCTGAAGGTGGTGCCCAGATCAGGGTTGTAGCGGAACAGCGGATAGGCGCGCGATTCCACGGCCATGCGGCTTTGTTCAACCGAGCGGTCATCGCCCACGCCGTGCTCGACCGGGCAGACCGAATAGATGTTGAACATTGCCGGACGACGGCTGTTGAGACCGTCGATGTAGCCTTCGATCAGGTGTGTCGGGTTGGAGATGGCGCTTTGCAGGATGAAGCTGGTGCGGTGAGCCATGCCGATCAGGCTGATTTCCTTGCGGATTTCCTGCTTGCCAGACGGCGTCATGTCGGCCATCTGGGCGACAAAGGTGGAACTGGCAGCCTGGCCGCCGGTGTTGGAATACACCTGGGTATCGACCACCATGATCTTCACCGGCTTGCCGGTCATTAGCGCCCGCGACAGGTTCTGGAAGCCGATGTCATACATCGCGCCGTCACCGCCGATGGCAACGACAGGCGGACACAGAAGCCACTCTTCGTCGCTGAACTGCGCCCAGTTGAAATAGGTGAAGAAGCGACCGTGTTCATCGGCGTTATAGCCACCGGCCAGCTCGATCTCGGCCATGCGCACGGCCTTGAAGCCGTCGGCCATCTTCGCCATGTGGCCTTCGAACAGGCCCAGCGCCACCGAGGGCGAATCCTGGAACAGGTGCGAGGTCCACGGGAAGGGGTAGGGGTTGAACGGGTAGGTCGAGCCCCATACCGAGGTGCAGCCGGTAGAGTTGACCACGCCCATCTTGGCACGACCGCGCTTGGTCGGGCCTTCGACATAGCGCCAGCGCAGATCCTTGAGGCGCGCCAGCAACTGGGTGACCCACTTCAGCCATTGCGGATCGATCGGTTGGCCATACTGGTTTTGCAGGTGGCCGGACAGGTTGGTCAGGGTGAGGTCCTGCCCGGCGTGCGCCGCCACGGCCTCCATCACCGCCTGGGTGTCGGTGAAGTTGACGCTCTCGGTGAGCTTCATGCGGATGTGCTTTTCCAGCCCCATGATGAGGCCGTCAAGCTTGGCGACGAACGCGGCTACGCGCGGTTGCAACAACGCGGTGACGGTGGAGGTAAACAGATGGATGGCGATTTTTTCGCCACAACCCAGACAGGCGCCATCGCCGCAGGCCAGCGAACCGTAGTTTTTCTTGTCGAGCAGCAGGGTTTCGAGCGCGCCGATCTTTTCATCGAGATCATCGATGCGGCTGTATTTCTGTGGCGTATTCGGCAGATCCAGCCAGAATTTCCAGTCGCGACGCAGGGTTTCAGTGCTTTCCCCGGTTTGGGTGATCATGCGCAGGGCATCGTCGTCGCAAACCTCCACGCACAGGTTGCAGCCTTTGCAGGTGTAGGGATTGATGGTGATGGAGAACAGGCCGCCGCTACCCTTGGCTTTCTTCTCGCGCGTGGTCCAGTAAGGCTTGGTGGTGGCGAACTTGAATTCACCCAGTGCCTCGCGCAGCAGGCTGTATTCCTCTTCCAGTTGCATGCGCTCGTCGCCCTGCACGGTTTCGGCAGCCAGCGATTCGGCGATGGCGTCTTGCAGCAGGTGTTGTACCGGCAGGCCGTCTTTTTCAAGTTTCGGACGCAGCAGTTTTTCGATGTTTCGAGCCGAGCGGCGCAGATAGCGCGTGATACGGCCTGTGCGTTCGATACGCGATATGGCACTACCCAGTACATCGGCGAGGTCGGTCACCAGGCCGGGGATGGCGGTATCTGGGCATTGTGTGTAGCAGTTGCCGCAGGCGGTGCAGTTCTCGGCGATCCATTCGGGGTGCTCAAAGCGCACACCGGTCATGTCGCGGAACACCCCGGTCACGGCCGGAATCAGGCTCATGCCGATGAACGGATCGACCAGATTGTCCGAGCCTTTGCCGGTGGCGTAGAAGCTGCCGGTAGCCTCCCAGAAGCGATGGATGTCGGTAGCGCCGCCATTACCGACGGGCTGCTCGCGCAGCATGACCGGCAGCATGATTTCGCTGGAAAGCTGCGGTGCACGGGCGCCGATCTTCATGAGGTCGGCGGGGATGGCGTGCAGCTCTTCGTAGCCGCGCTTGACCACGCGCAGGTTGTCCTCGACCACGCGCCGGCCCTTTTTGCCGAACTTGGATTCGAGCTGGTTTTCGATGGCCTTGAGCAGCGCCTCTTCCGAGAGGTTGGCGCGGTCTTTGACATCGGATGCATGGAAGAAGGCGCCCTGGAAGGCGTTGCCCTGCATCCGCAGTTGCAGGTCGGGGTTGGAGGCCTCTTCCCGCGCAATCTTGAATGCGTCGAGGTAATAAACCTTGATGCCAGCTTCCACGATCTGCTTTTGCGTCGCCAGCGGGAAGCTGGCCCAGACCGCCTCGGGGGTGTCGAGGTTGCTCTGGATGACAAAGACGCCGGCCTTGCCCAGACCGGAGATAGCGTTGGTGTGGCCGAACACATTGGGGTCGGGCGAGAGCACCACATCGACCTTGGTGTATTCGCAGTTGACGCGAATCGGCTCGGGTGCGGCGGACAGGTAATAGGTGGTGGGCTGGCCCTTTTTCTCGGAGCCGTACTTCGGGTTGGCCTTGATATCCCAGCCCAGCAACTCGAACAGGGTCATGGCCAGGTTCTTACCGGTGGTTACAGCCCCCCAGCCGCCAATCGAGTGCATCCGTACGGCAATGGCCTTTTCGGGCATGAGATTGGGGTTTTCCGAGCCACGCAGCGCTAGCGCCTTGACGCCAGGGTAGTTTTCTAGAATGGATTGCTGTTGGATTTCCTGTTTGGGACTGGCCGCCGTATCGCGCACGAAATCTACAGAGAGATAGAAAAAGCGATTATGGCCGCCCTGCGGCAGCATGTTTTCGATTGCAGCAACCAAGCCCTCCGGTTGCAGATCGCGCGAACCCAAGCCGTAGCAACCGGAGTACAGCGGCGGCATCTCGGTGGCGGGCAGGCTGGCATAGCTGGGGAATGCCTTGCCATCGGCATTCTCCAGGCACTTGGAGAGACTGGCACGCACCTCGCGCATCAGCGGCAGGTCTTCGGACAGCGGCTGATCGGTACGCTCCAGCACGACCACGCCTTTCTTGCCGCGCAGCCAGAAGCCCAGCATGTCGCCGGGGAAGGGACGGAACATGGTGATGTTGATGACGCCCACGCGAATGCCGCGCGCCGTGCGGAACCAGTCGGCTACCGCCTCGGCCTGCACGCACATGCTGCCCTGACCGACGATGGCATATTCGGCATCCTCGCAGCGATAGGCGCTCATGCGGCGATAGCGACGGCCGGTGAGTTCAAAATACTCCTGCATGCACTGGTTGGCGATCTTGGGAATGTGATCGAAGAAATAAGGCCGTTGCGCTGCAACTGCCTGCATATAGGCATCCTGATTGGCTACGGCACCTGAAATCACCGGGGCATCGACATCCCACAGCGTCGGCACGCGGCGGCGCTGCGGGCCGTAAATCATGTGTTGCGCCGGGGTGGGGGTTTCGATCATGTCTTCCGGATGGCCCAGATATTCCGCCACCAGTTCTTTTTCAGGCACCAGCACCGGCTCGATCAGGTGGGTGGTGAGAAAGCCGTCCATGGCGACGATGGCAGGGGTGAGCGACAACTCGGCAATTTTGCGGCCGATCAGATTGAGGTCGGCGGCCTCCTGGGCGTTCTTGGCAAATACCTGAATAAAACCAGTGTCATCGACGCAGTGATAGTCGTCATGGCCACAATGCACATTGAGGGTGGCCTTGGTGATGGCGCGGCAACCCATGTTGAGCACATAGGGCAGGCGTTTGCCCACGGCGCCGTACAGCGATTCGTGCATGAAGGCCACGCCCTGTGCCGACGAGAAATTGGTGGCGCGCAGGCCGGTCATGGCCATGCCGGCAGTGACGCCCGCAGCTGCGTGTTCCGATTCGGGTTCGACAAAGATCAGGGGGCGTCCGGACTGGTTGATGTGGCCGGAAGCCACCGACTCGGCCCAGTATTCGCCCATCTGCGTGGAAGGCGTAATCGGGTAGGCGCCCGCCGCATCCGACGCCTCGCGTTCGACCAGAATGACTGCCGTGTTGCCATCAATGGCGTCACGCACACCAGGGTATTTAATTGTCGCGACGGCCTCCTGGCCTGTGTTATTGGGTTCGTTATCGCCAGATTTGAAGAGATTCTTGAACATGGGGCGGTCCTCTTGGGGGCGGTGCAGTGTAGCAGGGGTGGTTCGGTGGCTATTCGCTCATGACCGGCAGGTGTGACACCCGCACGATCTTCTTGGCCGTGAGGCCCTTTTGGAAATGGCCATCTTCGAGCCAGACGATAGAGCCGCTTTCGCAACGCTGGATGGCTGTCTTGCTGGCCTTGGTGTTCAGGCTGTAATCAATCATGGCCAGTTCGTTATCCAAACGGATCAGTCCGGGCGCGGCATCCGCCACACACTTGCCGCAGGCGGTGCAGGCCACATCGCATTGCCGTTCGGCAGTATCGCCGTCGGCGTGGTTTTTGCAGGCCACCCACAGTTTGTGAGCCACGGGTTGTAGCGAAAACAAATCCTTGGGGCAGATATCAACGCAGTCGCCGCAGGCGGTGCAGCGATCAGGATCCACAATCGGCAGGTCAAAACCATTCATCTGGATGGCATCGAAACCGCAGGCCACGGCACAATCGCCCAGCCCCAGACAGCCCCAGGCGCAGGCCTTGCCGCCGCCGCTGACGGTGGCAGCGGCTCGGCAGCTGCCAAGGCCCTCGTAATGCGCGCGCATCTTGGCGACATGGCGGCCGCCAGCACAGGCCAGGCGCGCCACGCGTTTTTCCAGAGTGCCCATGTTTACGCCAAGGAATTCGGCGATGTAGGCGTTCATTGACGGGGCATTGACGGTGCATTTGGCAGGCTCGATACCGCCGGCCACCACCTTCTCGGCAAAGTTGCGGCAACCGGCAGTGCCGCAGGCGCCGCAGTTGGAGCTGGGCAGCAGCGCCTCGACCTGGTCGATGCGCGGATCTTCCCAGACATACAGGCGCTTGTTGGCGGCGGCCAGCACCCAAGCCAGCACTCCGCCGAGTGCTGCCATGAAAAGTCCTGCCAGTGCAATGTTGCTCAAACCGTCACGCTCCAGAAGAGGTACGCATCATTCAAAAAATGAATACATGGCGTATTTAATTATTACGAACTAGAAGTCTAATAAAATTTAATAATTGATGTCTGCAATTATTTTTAATTTTGTTTATTTGTTGTGTTAATGTAATCCCTGCGTACGATGGTGCGAGACAAGGCGGAGCAGTGAGCAGTGCAATGAAAGAAAACACACACCTTTACTATAAACAAAACCGGCTTAAGCAGTTACGGGCTTTTTGTCAGGTGGTCCGTAGTGGTGGCATCTCCAAGGCGGCAGAGAAGCTGTTTCTGTCGCAGCCGTCAGTGTCGTTGCAGATACAGGCGCTGGAGCGCGAGCTGGCGGTTACCCTGTTCGAGCGACGCGGTCCACAACTGAAGCTGACGCCGCAGGGCGAGATGCTCTACGGGCTGGCCGAGCCGCTGGTCGAAGGCATCGACAAGTTGCAGGAAAACTTTGCTGCCCAGTTTGGCAGCCTGGAGTTTGGCGAACTCAATATCGGTGCAGGTGAATCGACCATCCTCTATATCCTGCCGGAGCCGGTGCGCCAATTTGTCGCTGCGCATCCGGGCATCCAGCTCAAGCTGCACAATGTCACCGGGCGCGATGGGCTGAAGATGCTGCGCGCCGATGAGGTCGACTTTGCTGTGGGCTCGATGCTCGATGTGCCGGACGATATTGAATACAACCCCATCGTCACCTTTGATCCCATGCTGATTACGCCACTGGATCATCCGCTGGCGCAAAAGGCGCGTAGCGGTATTGCCGTGACCCTGGAGGATGTCAGCCGGTACGGCTTGATTCTGCCGCCCCGCCATTTGTCCACCTGGCGCATCGTCAAGTATGTATTCCAGCAACATAACCTCACCTTCAGCGTCACCATGGAGGCTGGCGGCTGGGAGATCATCAAGAAATATGTCGAGCTGGGCATGGGCATTTCCATCGTCACCGACATCTGCCTGACCAAGGAAGAAAGGCTGATGCGCATCCCGCTGACGCAATACTTTCCGCAGCGCGGTTACGGCCTGGTGTTGCGCCGCGGCCGTGTTCTTTCGCCACAGGCACGCCGCTTCATCGAGATCATGGAAGCGTGCTACGAGAACGTCGCGCCCGTCGTTGAACCGACGCCGATCAAGAAAGGCCGAAATAAGGCCAAGGTGGAGTAACGCGATATGCGCTATTGGTTAATGAAATCCGAGCCGTCTGAGTACGGCATTGACGATCTCGCGCGCGATGGCAAGGTGGCGTGGTTTGGGGTGCGCAATTATCAGGCCCGCAACTTTATGCGCGATCAGATGCGGATGGGTGACTTGGTGTTGTTCTATCACTCGTCCTGTGCCGAGCCTGGCATTGCCGGGCTGGCCGAGGTGTGTACGGCGGCGTATCCGGATGCGACCCAGTTTGATCCCGCGCACAAATATTTCGACCCCAAGGCCACGCCGGAGGTGCCGCGCTGGTTCAATGTCGAGGTGGCCATCATGCGCAAAACCCGGTTGTTGCCGCTGGCCGAGATCCGTAGTTATCCTGAGTTGGCCCACATGCGCATCCTGCAAAAAGGCAATCGCCTGTCCATTACCCCGGTCGATCCGGAAGAGTGGGCGTTTATCGTTGCCAAGTTATGAGCTTTATTGCGGCCTTGCTGACCCTGGGCCTGGTTTCTGGCTTTTTGGCCGGGTTGCTGGGTGTGGGCGGGGGGCTGGTGATGGTGCCGGTGCTGGTGGTGCTGTTCGCACAGCAGGGCTTTGAGCCGGCTTGGCACATGCATCTTGCCTTGGGGACCTCGCTGGCGGTCATCGTGCTGACATCGATTTCCAGCCTGCGCGCGCATCATGCCCATGGCGCCGTGCGCTGGCAGACGGTGCGGCGCATCGCGCCCGGGATTGTGTTGGGGACGCTGTTGGGTGCCTTGGCCGCGCGGCATTTTTCTGACCTCGGTCTGCGTCTGTTTTTTGTGGCCTTCCTGTTTTATGCGGCGACGCAGATGTGGCTGGATTTGAAGCCTCGTGCCCATCGCGAGTTGCCTGACTGGCTGGGGATGACGGTGGCGGGCGCGGTTATTGGAGCGGTGTCTTCCTGGGTGGGCATTGGTGGTGGCACCCTGTCGGTGCCGTTCCAGCTTTGGTGCAATGTGAAGTTGCACGATGCCATCGGTACCTCTGCGGCCATCGGTTTTCCCATTGCCGTGGCCGGGGCTGTGGGTTACGCGCTGGTGGGCCTGGGTATACCCGGTTTGCCGGCGTGGAGCGTTGGTTTTGTGTATCTGCCCGCTTTGGCCGGTATCGCGGTCGCCAGCTGGATGACCGCGCCTCTGGGGGCTAGGCTCGCACATCGTTTGCCGGTAAAAAGGCTCAAGCGCATCTTCGCGCTGCTCTTGTATGTGCTAGCCCTGCGCATGGCATACGGGTTGCTGATATGACCCCATACGCCGAGGTTCAGCATAGGATCAGTAACGCTTGTAATGAGAGTAGGCGCTTGCGTTCGGAGGTCACACTGATTGCCGTCAGCAAGACCCAGTCGGCTGAGAGGTTGGCCGAACTGGCAGACGGGGGGCAGCGCGATTTTGGCGAAAGCTATGTGCAGGAGGCGCTGCCAAAGCAGGATGCGCTGGCGGGGCGCGGGTTGATTTGGCATTTCATCGGCCCGATCCAGAGCAATAAGACGCGGCCGATTGCCGAGCGTTTTGACTGGGTGCACAGCGTTGATCGTCTGAAGGTTGCCGAGCGCTTGTCGGCGCAACGGCCGGACGAACTGCCGCCGTTGAATGTGTGTCTGGAGGTCAATATCAGCGGCGAATCCAGCAAGGGTGGTGTTGCGCCCGCCGACTTGCCGGCGTTTGCGTGTTCGGTGGCGAGCTTGCCGCGCCTGCGGTTGCGCGGACTGATGGCCATTCCTGCGCCCTGCGACGATGCCGTCGGGCAGCGTGCCGGGTTTCGCGCGATGCGACAACTTCTGGAACAATTGCGTGCCATGGGGTTGACGCTGGATGTCCTGTCGATGGGCATGAGCGACGATCTGGAAGCAGCGATTGCCGAGGGCGCAACCCATTTGCGCGTGGGCACGGCCCTGTTTGGAAAGCGGAGCAACACATGAAAATTGGATTTTTAGGCGGCGGCAACATGGCCGCCGCACTTATCGGTGGGCTGCATGGTCGCCATGACATCGTCGTGGTCGAACCCGACGCGGACAAGGGGGCACAACTGGTGCAACGCTATGGCGTGTCACATGAAACCGCGCCGGCAGGGCTATGGGATTGCGATGTCATCGTCCTGGCGGTGAAGCCGCAACAACTGCGCGCGGCGCTGGCAGGCTGGCCACGGCTACGCCCGGAACAACTGGTGATCTCGGTTGCCGCAGGTATACGAGCAGGTGATATCAGCCGTTGGCTGCAAGGCCACGCTGCTCTCGTGCGCTGTATGCCCAATACCCCCGCATTGATCGGTGCCGGAATCTCTGGGCTTTTTGCAATGCCAGAAGTGACAACCAGTCAACGCGAAGTTACTGCTCACATTCTGGCCGCTGCGGGGGCGGTGGTGTGGGTGGATGATGAGGCTGGCATTGATGCGGTGACCGCGATCTCGGGCAGTGGCCCGGCCTATGTGTTTTTGTGCATGGAGGCGCTGGAGGCTGCCGCTCGCGAACGGGGTTTGGCGACCGGTACGGCGCGACAACTGGCCTTGCACACCTTTTTGGGGGCCGCGCGACTGGCGGCAGAGGATGGCAGCGAGCCTGCCGAACTGCGCGCCCGCGTGACCTCGAAGGGCGGCACGACCGAGCGCGGCATCGCGGCGCTGGAGGCCGCTCATATCCGCGCAGCATTTGCGGCTGCGGTCAAGGCTGCGGCGGAGCGCGCCGCTGAAATGGCGGATTTGTTCGGAAAGGATGCGTGATGTTGAGCGAGACCCTGCAATTTCTGATTCATACCCTGTTTGGCCTGTTGGCCACGGCTTTTGGGCTGCGTTTTTACATGCAGTGGGCACGGGTACCGTTTCACCACCCCTTTGCGCAATTCATCATCCGCGTGACCGATTTTGCCGTGCGCCCCCTGCGGCGTGTTGTGCCCGGCTGGTTTGGCGTGGATTGGGCCAGTCTCAAGCTGTTTTTTATCTGCGAGATTGTCTTGGTGACGCTGGAGTATTGGGTGGACGGTTATCCCTTCCTGATCGCAGGCTGGGGTGTGGCACCGGGATTTGTCTTGCTGGGCATTGCCGCCGGGCTGCAACTGGCATTGCAGGTGTTGATCCTGCTGATCATCGCTCAGGCGGTGTTGTCCTGGGTGGCGCCGGTTTCGTCGGCTTCGGCCATGTTTCATGCGCTGACCGCACCCGTGCTCAATCCGTTGCGGCGCGTTATCCCCACCGTTTCGGGCGTCGATCTGTCGCCTTTGGCGGCGTTCGTTCTGATCGAGCTGCTGCTGATGGTGCCGGTGACCGCCCTGGAGCGCGCGGCGCGGCTGATGATTCAGTGAGTCTGCCTGCCTGGGTCTCGTGGGTGGGCACGGACGCTTGCATCCTCACCCTTCACGCACAGCCGGGCGCTGCGAAATCGGGCATTGCTGGCGAGCATGGCGATGCACTGAAGATCCGCATTCAGGCGCGCCCGGTCGAAGGCGCGGCCAACGCGGCGTTGTTGCAGTTTTTGGCCAAACGGCTGGATGTTCCTAAATCGGCATTGACGCTCATCAGTGGCGAGAGTAGCCGCCATAAACGGGTGCGCGTGCCGTTGACGGCCGAACAGGTTATTGCACGGTTGCAAGATTAGCCAAAGGCCACCACATGCTCGACTGCGAGGCGGATGCCGATCTTTTCGCCCAGCGCGTGGTCGTGGTGCGATGGAACCAGGGCCAGTACCCGTTGGCCGCTGTCCAGGCGCAAGGTGTAGAGGAAATCCGAGCCACGGAAGGCGCGGCGTTCGACTTCTGCCAAGAGCGGGCTGCTGTCGTCATGAATGATGTCGTCAGGCCGCAACAATACCTTGACGGCGCTGCCGCTTTGCCGGCAACGATCGCCATCGCAGGCGGCGGGTTTATGGCTTGCAAGTACGCCGAGTTCGATTTCGACCTGCCGATCATTCAACACGCGCCCCGGTAGCAACACGCCTTCGCCTACGAAGTCCGCGACAAAACGGCTGCGCGGTTGATGGTAGAGGCGGTAGGGGGTGTCCCATTGCTCGATCACGCCCTCGTTCATGACACCGACCCGGTCGGCCATGGCAAAGGCCTCGTGTTGGTCGTGGGTGACCAGCAAGGCGGTAATGCCTTCGTGCTTGAGGATGTCGCGCACTTCGATCGACAGGCGTTCGCGCAGATCGACATCAAGGCTCGAAAACGGCTCGTCCAGTAACAACAGCCGGGGTTTGGGCGCCAGCGCGCGGGCCAAAGCCACGCGCTGTTGCTGACCGCCCGAAAGTTGATGCGGTGCGCGATGCGCTTCCTGCTCCAGTCCGACCAGGCGCAGCATGGCGCGCACGCGTTCCGGGCGTTCGGTTGCAGGCCATGGGTGTAGACCGAAGGCTACATTTTCGAAGACCGAAAGGTGCGGAAACAGGGCGTAATCCTGAAACACCAGGCCCACCTGACGGTCTTGCGCGGGTGTGTGGTGATTGGCGTCAGCGACGCATCTTCCGGCCAGTTCGATGTGCCCGTGCTGCAACACCTCCAGCCCGGCGATCAGGCGTAGCGCGGTGGTTTTGCCGCAGCCAGATGCCCCCAGCAGGCAGCCGATTTCGCCTTCGGCCAGGCTGAACTGGACGCCCTTGAGCACCGGTCTGTGACTGCCGTGGAGGTTGAAAGACTGATGGATGTCAACAAGTGAGAGCAGATTCATGAGCTTGATCGTGTGAATGGCGAGAAGATTCCTGGCTGCGGATCAGCCACAGGACGGGCAGCAGGCTGACCAGCAGAATGGCAACGGCGGGCAGGGCCGCGCGCTCCCATTCGCCTTCAGAGGTCATTTCGAACACCCGCACGGCCAGGGTGTCCCAGCCGAACGGGCGGGTCATCAAGGTGATCGGCAACTCCTTCAGGATGTCGACAAAGGTCAGCGCCGCAGCGGTAAGCAGGCTGATGCGCAACATCGGCAGATGCACGCGCAGCAGGCGGCGGATGCCGTTGACGCCGAGGATTTGTGCGCCTTCGTCGATGCTTTTCGATATCCGTGCAAGGCCGGCCTCCAGTGGGTTGAAGCCGACCGCCATAAAGCGCGCGGCATAGGCCAGCAACATCACCGCCAGCGTGCCCTGTAACAGCGGCGCACTACGCCAGTCCCAAGCGATCAGGGCGTTATCAATCGCAGCGACGGGGATGTAAAAACCCACCGCCAACACTGCGCCCGGCATGGCGTAGCCCAAGGTTCCCAGTCGCGTCAGGATTCGCATGGCAGTGCCCGGTTGTCGGCGTTGGGCGTAAGTGAGAAGCAGCGCCAGCGTGACCACCAGCGCCGCCCCCATGCCTGCAAGCACAAAGGAATGCGCGGCAAATTCCCAATAGCGGCGGTCGAGATCGGCACACGACTGCCATGCCCAGTGCAGAAGTTGCAGTACCGGCAGCAAAAAGGCGAGCCCCCATACCAAGCTGGCGCCCAGTGTTGCGACGCGGGCCTGCCACCCAGTCAAGGCAATGCGGCGCGGATTTTGACCGGCGCGGGTCGAGATGCTGACCTGGCGGCGGGCGCGCAACTGGCCTTCGATGAGCAGGGCGACGCCGACGCAAAATACCAGTATGGCGGCCAGTTGCGAGGCGGAGGATAAGGAAAACAGCGAAAACCACGCCTGATAGATCGCCGTGGTAAAGGTGTTGTAATTGAAGATCGAAACCGTACCGAAGTCGGCCAGGGTTTCCATCAACGCCAAAATCAGGCCGGCCAGAATGCCCGGTCGCGCCATCGGCAGGGCAACACGCCAGAATGCCTGCCATGGGCTGTGGCCAAGACTTTGCGCGGCTTCGAGCAGACGCGCGCCCTGGCCGAGAAAGGCCATGCGGGCGGTTAGATAAACATACGGATACAAGGCTAGCGTCAACACCAGAATGACGCCTGGTCGATTGCGAATATCTGGCAGGGCGATACCCCAGCCTTCGCGCAGCCACAGGCTGACGCTGCCGGTGATGTCAAACAGCCCCAGCCACACAAAGGCGGTGATGTATGCCGGTAAGGCCAGAGGCAACAGCAAGGCCCAGGCAAAAAAACGCCGGCCCGGGAACTCGCACGCCGCCGTCAGCCAAGCGAGCCCCACGCCAAGCACCGTCACGCCCACGCCCACACCGGCCACCAGCCAAGCGGTGTTGATGATCAGTTCGGGCAGAACGAATTGCCACAGATGCGCCCAGATTTCGGCATTCGGTTCCAGCAAGGCGCTGCCCACCACCCCGAGTGGGATCAGGGTGATGAGGCTGATGACCAGAATGCCGGACCCGCTCAGGGCGCGGGCAGAAAGTCGCTTAACGATAGCCAACGCGATTCATCAGCAAGGTGGCCTGGGCTTGCAGCTTGCCGGCTTCGGCCAGATTCAGGCTGTTCTGCTTGAAGCCGCCCCAGGCAGAAACCAGCGGAGCGGGCTTGGTGGCGGGGTTTGCCGGATATTCCAGATTGTCGTCGGCATACAGGTTTTGCGCCTTGGTCGAAGACAGCCACTCTAAAAACCGGATCGCTTCGGCCTTGTTTTTGGCATGGCGGGTCACGCCGGCGCCAGACACATTGACATGCACACCCGCAGTTGGGTCTTTGAGCCTTTGGTTGGGCCAAAAGATGGCTAGCGGCAACCCCGGTTTTTTCTCCATCAGGCGTCCCAGGTAATAGGTATTGACCACGGTGACATCGCAGATACCCGCCGCGACCGCCTCCATGGCCTTGGTGTCGTCCGGAAATGGTTGGGTTGCCAGGTTGTCAACCCAGCCGCGCACGATGTCTTGCGTTTTGGCTTCGCCGTGTTCGCTGATGAGCATAGCGACAAGGGACTGGTTGTAAACCTTCTTCGAGGTACGCAGGCACAAACGACCTTTCCACTTCGGCTGGGCCAGATCCTCGTAGGTGGAGAGCGCATCAGGCTTGATAGCGTTGGTGTTGTACACCAGTGTGCGGGCGCGGACCGACAGGCCAAACCACTGGTTGCCCGGGTCACGCAGGTGGGCCGGAATGTTTTTATTAAGGGTGGCCGAGTTGACCGGTTGCAGCAAGCCCTCTTCGCCCGCCTGCCAAAGATTGCCCGCATCAACGGTCATCAACAGGCTGGCGGCCGTGTTGGCGCCCTCGGCCTTCAAGCGGGCCAACAACGGGCCTTCCTTGTCGGTGATGAATTTGACCGCGACACCGGTTTCCTGGGTGTAGGCGTCGAACAGGGGTTTGATCAACTGCTCGTTGCGGGCTGAATAGACCACGAGTTCGCTGGCAAGGGCGTGACCGGATGCCAGGGTGAAAAGCAATGCGCTGGCGAAACTCGTGAACAAACGACGGGGCATGAGAGAGGGGGTAAAGGTGCTCATGGATTCACTTTCGCTTGGATGGTGGAGGAGGAGCGCATTGAACCACAAATGAAAATCATTATCAATATTAACTGGAATGATTATCTGTGTTGTCATGTGCTGCCGGTCGACCTTGTATAGATCCAGTACCAAGGGCGTTGCTGCCCGCCACATGACCCGGGCTATCTCCGGGGTATGTTGGACAACGCTCTCGTATGGGGCACACCGACGGGGCGGTGGTAGAATCAGCGCCACCTCAACACTTGGGCCGCATGCTTGTCAAGCATAGGGCGGCTGCATATGGATATAGCGTTACTGTTGTTTTTGATCCTGCTCAACGGCGTTTTCGCCATGTCGGAAATCGCCGTCGTCTCTTCCCGCAAGGCTCGCCTGCAACGCCTCGCCGAAGATGGCAGCCCGGGCGCCCACTCTGCCCTGGTCTTGCATAACGACCCCTCCAACTTCCTGTCCACCATCCAGGTGGGCATTACCTCGGTCGGCATTTTGAGCGGCGCCATCGGCGAAAACGCCCTGGCCTCCCCGTTTGCCGCCTGGCTGGCCGGCTTTGCGCCGTTGGCCCCCTATGCGCAAGGCATCGCCCTCACCGTGGTCGTGTTGGGTCTGACCTATTTCTCTGTGGTGGTGGGGGAACTGGTGCCCAAGCGGTTGGGATTGCTCGCCCCCGAGGGCGTCGCCTCCCTGGTGGCCCGCCCCATGAATAGTCTGTCCAGCCTCATGCGACCCATGGTTTGGTTGCTATCCTCGTCCTCCAGCCTGCTGCTGCGACTGGTGGGCGCGCGGCGCAAGGACGAGCCGCCGGTGACCGACGACGAGATCAATGTATTGATGGAACAGGGTGCCGAGGCGGGGGTGTTCCATGAAAGCGAGCAGGAGATCGTCTCCAATGTGCTGCGCCTGGACGAGCAGCGCATTGCCTCCATCATGACCCACCGCAGCGACATATACCTCATCGACATGGTCGATCCGGAGAAGGAGATTCGCCGTCTGCTGGCGGATAGCCCCTATGAGCGGGTGGTCGTCTGCCGCGACGGGCTGGAGCACATCGTCGGGGTGCTGCGCACCTCCGATCTGCTTAAACCCGTGCTGGAGGGTGGACCGCTGGACATCGAAGCCGCCTTGCGGCCACCACTCTATGTGCCGGAGAGCGTGACGACTACCCAGTTGCTAGAGAATTTCCGCACCGCACGCATGCAGTTCGCATTGATCGTGGACGAATACGGCGAGGTGGAAGGCTTGGTGACTATTACCGATGTGCTCACCGCCATCGTTGGCGAGCTGCCGTCGTCGGACGAGCAGGACATGGTCCAGCGCGAGGACGGCTCTTGGCTGGTGGACGGCAGTGTCGCCGTCGAACGCCTGAAATACGAACTCGAGATCAACGAGGCGCTGCCCGGCGAAGAGGACAACGCCTACAACACCCTGGGCGGTTTCGTCATGCACATGCTGGGCCGCATCCCTGTCACGGCCGAGCATTTCGAGTGTGAAGGCCTGCGTTTCGAGGTCATGGACATGGACAAGAACCGGGTCGACAAGGTGCTGGTGGCCCGTGTCGCACCCGGCGCATCCGCCGTTAGCGCAGGATGATGTCGTACTGTTCTTGGGTGAAGGAGGCTTCTACCTGTAGTGACACTGGCTTGGCGATGAAGTCGGAGAGTTGCGCCAGGCTTTGCGATTCCTCGTCGAGGAACAGGTCGATCACCGGCTGTGCGGCGAGGATGCGGTATTCGTTGGCGTTGTATTGGCGCGCTTCGCGCAGCACGGCGCGCAGGATTTCGTAGCAGACCGACTGTGCGGTTTTGATCTGGCCACGGCCCTGGCAGGAGGGGCAAGGCTCGCACAACTGCCGTGCCAGGCTTTCGCGTGTGCGTTTGCGGGTCATTTCGACCAGGCCCAAGCTGGTGAAGCCGTTGATGGTGGTGCGGATGCGGTCGCGTTCCAGGGCGCGTTTCAGCTCGGCCAGCACTGCTTCGCGATGGTTGGTCTCATCCATATCGATGAAATCGATGATGATGATGCCGCCAAGGTTGCGTAGCCGCAATTGCCGGGCGATGGCTTGGGTCGCTTCCAGATTGGTCTTGAATACTGTTTCGTCAAAGCTTTTGACGCCGATATAGGCGCCGGTGTTGACATCGATGGTGGTCAACGCCTCGGTCTGGTCGAACACCAGATAGCCGCCGGACTTGAGATCGACGCGCCGGCCCAGGGCCTTTTCGATTTCTGCCTCGACCCCATAGCGGTCGAACAGGGGCGCCTCGCCGATGTAATGCTGGATGCGCCGATACAGGTTGGAGGTAAAGTCCTCGGCGAACGCGCGCATGCGTTGCACGGTTTCACGGGAATCAACCCAGATCTGTTCGGTTTCATCGCGCGCGATGTCGCGCAGGGCGCGGTGGGCGAGGTCGAGATCCTGAAAGATCAGCGCCGGGCCTTCGCTGACCTGTACGCGATTTTTGATGGCGTCCCACAGGGTGTGCAGATATTCGATGTCGGCGGCCAGTTCGGTATTGCTGGCGTCTCCCGCCTGGGTGCGGATGATGAACCCGCGTCCCTTGTTTTCGGGAATCAGGCTGTCGAGCCGTGTTTTGAGGCTATCGCGCTCGGCGTTGTCCTCGATCTTTTGCGACACGCCGATGCGTTTTTCTTGCGGCAGAAACACCAGACAATGGCCAGCCAGGCTGATTTGGGTGGATAGCCGCGCGCCTTTGGTGCCGATCGGGTCTTTGACCGCCTGCACCAACACATTCTGACCTTCGTGCAGGATCTTTTCGATCGGACGCGGACAGTCGTCGCAGCGTGCTTCGAGGATGTCGCCGACATGCAAGAAGGCCGCGCGTTCCAGGCCGATATCGACAAAGGCCGACTGCATGCCAGGCAGCACCCGGCTGACCTTGCCCAGATAGATACTGCCGGCAATGCCCCGGCTGGCGGCGCGCTCGATGTGCAGCTCCTGCACAGCACCGTTGACGATCACCGCCACGCGGGTTTCTTGCGGGGTGACATTGATCAGGATCTCTTCGCTCATGGGGGGTCAGGTTCTCAAGCCTGCCTCGCGCAGCAATTGCGCGGTTTCGCACAGCGGCAGCCCCATCACTCCGGAGTGACTGCCGGACAGATGCGCCACAAATGCTGCCGCGCGGCCCTGGATGCCATAACCGCCGGCCTTGTCCCAGGGTTCGTCACTGGCCAGATAGGCCTCGATCTCGTCATCTGACAGGGCGCGAAAATGCACATCGCTGGAGGATAGCGCCTCGGTCATGCGGTTGTGCGCGACCACGGTCACACCGGTGTAAACCTGATGACCTCGTGCCGCATAGGCGGCCAGCCAGCGCCGGGCCTCGTCAGCGTCGCGGGGTTTTTCAAGAATGCGGCCGTCGAGGCTGACCGTGGTGTCTGCCGCAAGCACCGGCAGGGGCGGCAGCCCGTGTGCGATTCGCGTTGCCTCGCCGGCCTGCGCCTTGGTGCGCGCCAGACGCAGCACATAATCCGCCGGCGCTTCGTTGGGCAGGGGCGTTTCGTCCACGGTGACATCGGCTTGCAACATCTCTGGCGCAAAGCCGATCAGCCGCAACAACTCCAGGCGGCGCGGACTTTGAGAAGCCAGGTACAGCCGGTTGTTGGGCCGGTTCGACTCAGGCATGCGTGCGGCGCGGATGGCTGGCCGCCGACTTTGCGGCCACGCCCCACAGGGCTTCGAGGTCGTACATCTGCCGCACACTGGGTTGCATGACATGGACCACCACATCGCCGGCATCCACCAGTACCCATTCGGAGCCTTGCTCGCCTTCCGAGCCCAGGATTTCGACGCCGGCCTCTCTGAGTTTTTCAGACACATTGTCGGCCAGAGCTTTAACCTGGCGGGTCGAGTCACCGCTGGCGATGATCATGGCATCAAACAGCGAGGTCAGCGGGCGCGTGTCGAGCACGGTAATGTCGCGGCCCTTGATGTCTTCCAGGGCGGCAACGGCGATTTTTTTGATTTGTTCAGTGTCCATCAACGAGGTTCAACGATAGGGGTTGTTTGTAAAGAGGCGCGACAGTACCGCATCCGGCAGCAGATAGCGAATGCTGCGGCCATCGGCGCAGGCGGCGCGGATGGCGCTGGCAGAGATGTCGAGCGCGGTGATCTGGCATGGCAACAGGCTGCCAGCAGGTGCTTGAGCCAGCGCTGCCGGGCTGCGGACCGCGCGTTGCTGTAATTCGATGGCAAGTTCGGCATCGGAGGGCGTCAGCGTGCTGCCAGGCCGGGTGGCGATGGCGATGTGGGCGAGATCGAAAATCTCGCGCCAGCGGTGCCAGGTATGCAGCTCCAGCGCCGCATCGGCACCCAGAAACAGCGCCAGCGGCTGGGCTTCACCCACCTCGGCGCGGATGGCCGTCAGCGTTTCGATCATGTAACCAGGATCGCGTTGCGAGACTTCGCGTGTGTCCAGTACAAAACGCGGATTGTCGGCGATGGCAGTAGCTACCCATGCACACCGTTGCTCGGCGCTCGCCTTGGGGGGCGCGCGGTGCGGCGGCGTGCCGCTGGGGATGAAGCGTACCTCGTGGCATCCAAGAGCCTCGCCCAGTTCCTCGGCCATGCGTAGATGGCCCAGGTGGATGGGGTCAAAGGTGCCGCCCAAAAGGCCGATAAGGGAAGTCATGTGTAAATAGGTGCGGCACGGTTAAAACGATCAGAACCGTTCGATCAGGTCTTCGAGCGCGGTGATGCCCAGCGCCGACAACGCTTCCTCGGCAGTGATCCCTGCGACCTTTTCAGTGTTGATGCTTGCGTTTCCATGCGGGGTTAAGGTGTGGGTGGGGCAGTGATTTTAGCCGCGTCGGGCACGAATCTGAGCACATTGCCGTTGATGCAATAGCGCTTGCCCGTGGGGGGCGGGCCATCATCGAACACATGGCCCAGATGAATGCCGCTGCTGGCGCTGCGCACCTCGACGCGCACCATGCCGTGGCTGCGGTCGGGGTGTTCGCTGATGGCGCCAGGCATGGGCTGATAAAAACTGGGCCAGCCGGTGCCGCTGTTGAATTTGGCATCCGAGCGAAACAGCCGTGCCCCGCTTAACGGGTCGACAAACCAGCCGGGGCGTTTTTCTTCCAGATGCATGCCGCAAAACGGCGCCTCGGTGCCTTGCTGGAAGGCGATGCGCTGCTGCTCGGGCGTGAGTAGCAGCCGGCCCAGCGACTGCCAATAGGCGGCGTTGCGCGGATAGGCCACACCCGTGCCACCCAGCCCGCAATAGCCATTGGGGTTTTTGCGCAGATAGTCTTGGTGGTATGCCTCCGCCGTGCCGTAGGCCTTGAGCGGCGCGATGTCGGTGGTGATCTTGCCGCGTCCGGCCGCCGTCAGCGCCGCCTGATAACGCTCGCGCGTCTGCCGGGCCAGGCTCAGTTGCGCGTCGTCGTGGGTGTAGATGGCGCTGCGGTAATTGCTGCCGATGTCATTGCCCTGGCGGTTGCCCTGGGTGGGGTCATGGCTTTCCCAGAACAGTGCCAGCACCGCTTCCAGCGTGGTCTTGCGAGGGTCGAAGCTGACCTTGACCACCTCGGCATGGTTGCGTTGCCGGGATTGCCCTCGTTGCAGCAGGCGTTCGAGCGCGAGTACGGCCTCATAGGTGGTGGCGGTCTCGCCGTTGGCATAGCCGCTTTCGACATCGATGACGCCTGGCAAGGCGCTCATGCGTTTTTCTGCGCCCCAGAAGCAGCCCATGCCGAGCACGATGGAATCGGTCTGTGCCGCGATTGCGGGTGCTGGCGGTTCCGGGGGCTTGCCGCATGCGGTCACGGTCAGGCTCACTCCCAGAAGTCCGTAAATGAGGCGCCACATGGCTGATCCCTATTTGCGCACATGGCCATCACCCAGCACGATCCACTTCTGGCTGGTCAGCCCTTCCAGTCCGACCGGGCCACGGGCGTGGATCTTGTCGGTAGAGATGCCAATCTCGGCACCCAGGCCGTATTCAAAGCCATCGGCAAAGCGGGTGGAGGCGTTGATCATCACCGAACTGGAATCGACCTCGCGCAGAAAACGCATGGCATTGGGGTGGTTCGTCGTGAGGATGGCTTCGGTGTGATGTGAGCTGTAATGGTTGATATGGGCAATCGCGGCGTCCAGGCTTTCGACCACCTTGATGCTGATGATCGGGGCCAGGTATTCGGTGGACCAGTCCGCCTCCGTGGCCTCGACGACATTGGCGTTGCCAATACCCGCCAGGATTGTCCGGCTCGCTGCGTCGCAACGCATCTCTACGCCCTTGGCAGCAAAGATCGCGCCGATACGGGGCAGGAAGGCCGCGGCGGAATCCTGGTGCACCAGCAGCGATTCGGTGGCGTTGCACGGGCTGTACTTCTGGGTCTTGGCGTTTTCGGTCACGATGAGCGCCTGCGCCAGATCGAAATCGGCATCGACATAGGTGTGGCAGTTGCCGTCGAGGTGCTTGATCACCGGCACACGGGCCTCGTTGCTGATGCGCTCGATCAGGCCCTTGCCGCCGCGCGGGATGATGACATCGACATGCTCCGGCATGGTGATGAGCGCGCCCACTGCGGCGCGGTCGGTGGTTTCGACCAGTTGCACGGCGGTTGCGGGCAGCCCGGCATGGGTCAGGGCTTGTTGCACCAGCTTCCAGAGGGCGACATTGGAATGGATGGCCTCGGAGCCGCCGCGCAGGATGCAGGCGTTGCCGCTCTTGATGGCCAGCGACGCCGCCTCGATGGTCACATTCGGGCGACTCTCGTAAATCATGCCGAACACCCCTAGCGGCACCCGCATCTGGCCGACGCTGATGCCGGATGGGCGACGCTTGACGCCGGTGATCTCGCCCACCGGGTCGGGCATGGCCGCGAGTTGCTCGCAGCCTTCGGCGATGGTGTCGATGACCTTCTCGGTCAGGCGCAGGCGATCCACCATGGGCGCAGTCAGGCCCGCAGCCTCGGCGGCAGTGATGTCCTGAGCGTTGGCTGCCTGCAAGGACTCGTCAGCGGCGCGTAGCCGTCGCGCCAGCTCCAGCAAGGCCTCGTTTTTGGCACGGGTTTCGGCACGCGCCATGGCACGCGAGGCCTCGCGTGCGGCGTGCCCCAGTTGTTGCATGTAGTCGTTGATGTCCATCGTTTCCTTCGGTCTTTCGCTATGCCCATGCCGGACGCGACAGGCCGCCGCGCCCGGACAAGCCCAGGCTTAATTGGCGCAGGCCGCGCCAGGCATCCATGTCGGCATCGGTGCCCACCCCCTTGGCCAGTCGGTCCACCTCGCCGCAACGACGCAGGGCTTGTCGCAAACGCCCCGCATCGAGCCGCCGCAGGGCGCGTTCAAACAGGCCTTGGCGAGCCTCCCAGACCCGCTGCGTGCGCATCAGTTGCGGCAACGCGTTGCCCCGGCTGATGCCATCGGCCAGGTTCAGCAGGGTGCGTACATCCTGAGTCAGCAGCCACAGCGCCAGTAGTGGCGATTCACCCTCGTCGTGCAGGTGTTCGCAGACGCGGGTAACGCGTGCGCTATCGCCGCGCCAGATAGCCTCGGGCAGGTCGGCGGCGTCAAAGCGCGACACATCGGTTACGGCGGCGCGCACTGTTTCGCGTGAAACCGCGCCTGCCGGCAGTAGCAGGGCCAGTTTTTCGATCTCTTGATGCGCCGCCAGCAAGTTGCCTTCAACCCGCTCGGCCAGCCATTCGAGGGTGTCGCGGTCGGCGCGTAGGCCGTGGCGGCTCAGGCGTTCGCCGATCCAGTCGGGCAATTCGCCGGGATTCGGTGGGTTTGGCGCCAGCCAGGCGCCGGCCGATTCCAGCGCAGCAAACCATTTGCTGTTTTGCATGGCCTTGTCGGCGCGCGGCAGCAACAACAGCAGGATGGTGTCGGGCGGCGGTTGTTTGCCCCAGGCCTCTAGCACCTTGCCGCCCTCGACACCGGGCTTGCCGGTGGGTAGCCGAACCTCGGCCAGGGTCAGACTGGAAAACAGCGACAGCCCGGAAAAACCGCCGGCCCAGTCGCGCCAATTGAAATGACCATCGGCTTGAGCGGCCTGGCGTTCGGCACCCTGTGTGCGCAGGTGGTCACGGATACGGGCGGCCGACTCTTCCAGACACAGCGGCTCGTCGCTGGTGAGCAGATAAACCGGCTGTGCGCCGGATTGCAGATGTTGGGCTAACTGGTTGGCGCGAAGCTTCACTGCCGCGAGGCCAGCACGATGATCTGGCGGGTGAGTTCCAGGGCCATGTCGCGCATCAGCATGGCTTCCTCGTTTTGTTTGGCCAGGGCCTGGGCATCGGAGAACGAGAAATCGCGCTGCGCTTGCAGCTTGATCGGGCCGGCGATGCTGCGCCCCATGGCATCGCGCACCTGTGCGGTAAGCAACAGGCGCAGGCGATACTCGTTGACACGCCCGGCACCGGACAAGGACAGGATATGTTTCTCGACGCGCTCTTCGGTGAGCAGCAAGATCCGTTCGGCCTTGTCGGGTGTTGCCGCCAGGCGGTTTTGTGATTCGATCTGCTGGCGCAACTCGTCGGCCACACGCGAGTTGGAAGCGGCCTCGACCCAGGCGCTGGCAAACGGCATGGCGTTGATCCCGCGCAACCGAAAACCGCAACCGGCCAGGGTGAGGGCTGGAAGGGTCAGCAGAAAGGCGCGACGGGTGTTTGTAGGTGTATTCATGGGCTTAATCATGCCACGATGTTTACCAGTCGCCCCGGAACGACCACGATCTTTTTCGCGGGTCGGCCTTCCATATGCTTTTGTGCGTCGGGGTTGGCGAGCGCTGCGGCTTCGATGGCCTCTTTGCCGGCATCGGCAGCGACGCGCAGCTTGCCGCGCAGCTTGCCGTTGATTTGCAGCATCAATTCGATTTCGTTTTGTACCAGCGCTGCGGCATCCACCGTCGGCCAGGGCGAACCCACCAGGCAGGCGCCGGGCTTTAGCGCCTTGATCAACACGCGGCAGATGTGCGGCACGATGGGAGCCAGCATCAGCACCATGGCCTCTAGCGCTTCTTGTTTGACGCTGCGGGTTTGCGCATCCCCGTCCTCGACCTTGGTCAGGGCATTCATCAGCTCCATGATGGCAGCGATGGCGGTGTTGAACTGCTTGCGGCGCTCAATGTCGTCAGTGACCTTGGCGATGGTCTGGTGCAACTGGCGGCGGAAACCGGCCTGGGCCTCACCAAGCTCACCGCCGGAGTACACGCTGACCGCTTCGCTTTGGACATGCTCGTACACCGTTTTCCACAGGCGCTTCAAGAACCGATGTGCGCCCTCGACGCCGGCGTCCGACCATTCCAGGCTTTGCTCGGGCGGCGCGGCAAACATCATGAACAGGCGTGCGGTGTCGGCGCCGTAGCGGTCGATGAGCGATTGAGGATCTACGCCGTTGTTTTTGGATTTGGACATCTTTTCGATGCCGCCGACGATGACGGGCTGGCCATCCGCTTTGTAAATCGCCTGGCCATCCAGCACCTCGACATCGGCCGGGTTGATCCACAGCTTTTTGCCGTCGGCTTGCTCACGGTAATAGGTTTCGGCCACCACCATGCCTTGCGTGAGCAGATTGGCAAATGGCTCGTTGCTGTTCACCAGGCCTTCGTCGCGCATCAGCTTGTGGAAAAAACGGGCGTAGAGCAGATGCAGGATGGCGTGCTCGATGCCGCCGATGTATTGATCTACCGGCAGCCAGTGGTTTGCGCGCGCATCCAGCATGGCGGAATCGAGATCGGGACAGGCATAGCGGGCGTAGTACCAGGACGACTCGACAAAGGTGTCCATGGTGTCGGTTTCGCGCTCGGCGGCGCCGCCGCATTGCGGGCAGGTGCAGCGTGACCATTCCGGCATCTTTTTCAGCGGCGAGCCGATGTCTATCCTGACCTCTTCGGGGAGCACCACCGGCAGTTGCTCTTCGGGCACTGGCACATCGCCGCAACTGGGGCAGTGGATGATGGGGATCGGGCAGCCCCAATAGCGCTGGCGGCTGATGCCCCAGTCACGCAGCCGATAGGTCGTGCGTTTGGCGCCCAGTTGCAGTGCGTTCAATACCAGGGCGATCTTTTCGATGGCGTCTTCAGAGCTGCGCCCGGAGAAATCCTCCGAGTCGAACAGCACGCCGTATTCGGTGTAGGCAGCGGCCAGCGGCAGTTCTGGCTCGGCATCCACCGGCTTGATGACGGGCTTGATCGGCAAGCCGTATTTTTGCGCGAAAGCAAAATCGCGCTCGTCGTGGGCGGGCACCGCCATCACCGCGCCTTCGCCGTAGCCCATCAGCACATAGTTGGCCACCCACACCGGTATCGGCTGGTTGGTGAAGGGGTGATAGACCACGAGACCCGTGTCCATGCCCCGCTTTTCCATGGTCGCCATGTCGGCCTCGGCGACGCTGCCTTGCTTGCATTCGGCAACGAATGCGGCAAGTGCGGGGTTGTTTTGTGCGGCTTGTTGCGCCAGCGGATGTTCGGCGGCAACGGCGACATAGGTCACGCCAAACAGGGTGTCGGCGCGGGTGGTGAATGCCTTGAGCACGGGGTCGCCGGCTTGATGCCGCGCCTGGATCGGAAAGTGAATTTCGACGCCGAAGCTTTTGCCAATCCAGTTCTTCTGCATGGTCTTGACCCGCTCCGGCCAGCCGGGCAGGTCATCCAGGCCTGTCAGCAGTTCTTCGGCGTAATCGGTGATGCGGAAGAAATACATGGGAATGTCGCGTTTTTCGACCAGCGCACCAGAGCGCCAGCCGCGACCGTCGATGACCTGCTCGTTGGCGAGCACGGTGTGATCGACCGGGTCCCAGTTCACGGTGGCCATCTTTTTGTAGATCACGCCCTTTGCAAACAGCCGCGTGAACAGCCATTGCTCCCAGCGGTAATAGTCCGGCTTGCAGGTGGCAATCTCGCGCGACCAGTCGATGGCCAGGCCCAGCGATTTGAGCTGATTGCGCATGTAGTCGATGTTGGCGTAGGTCCAGCCGGCCGGCGCCACACGGTTGGCGATGGCAGCGTTTTCTGCCGGCAGGCCAAAGGCGTCCCAGCCCATGGGCTGCAACACATTGAAGCCCTTCATGCGGTGATAACGCGCCAGCACATCACCAATGGTGTAGTTGCGCACATGGCCCATGTGCAGCTTGCCCGACGGATACGGAAACATCGACAGGCAGTAATACTTGGGTTTGCTGGCATCCTCGCTGGCGCGAAAGGTCTGTTTTGCTTCCCAATGCTGCTGGGCTTCGGGTTCAATCAGTTCGGGGCGGTATTGAGCGTCCATCGCGACAAATAAGTGGCTTGATTCGGCCGGCGATTATACGCGCCAGGAACTCAAGCCACGCTTCACAGAAGTGCCCTGCCGTGTTTATACTTACCAACCAGTTTTTTAATCCAATCCTTGGGGATTCATCATGTCTAAAAAGCACCCCGTTGTTGTCGTGACCGGTTCTTCTGGCGCTGGCACCACCACCGTCAAGCGCGCCTTCGAGCACATCTTCACGCGCGAAAGCTATTCGGCTGCCGTTATCGAGGGCGACAGCATGCATGCGCTCAACCGGGCCGAGTACAAGGCAGCCAGCGTCAACAACAAGACCTTGTCGCATTTCGGTCCGGAAGCCAACGATTTCGAGGGCCTGGCCAACATCTTCAAGACCTACGGCGAGACCGGCAGCGGCAAGAAGCGCTACTACATTCACAGCGATGAAGAAGCGGTTGCACTAAACGCTCGTTTGGGCACCAACCTCAAGCCGGGTGAGTTCACCCCGTGGGAAGAGATGCCGACCAGCACCGACCTGCTGTTCTATGAAGGCCTGCATGGCATGGTCGTCACCGACAAGGTGGACATGGCCCAGCATGTGGATCTGGCCATCGGCGTGGTGCCGGTCGTCAACCTGGAGTGGATTCAGAAGATTCACCGCGACGGCGCCGAGCGCGGCTATTCCGCCGATGTCATCGTCGACACCATCCTGCGCCGTATGCCGGACTATGTGAACTACATCACCCCGCAGTTCTCGCGCACCGACATCAACTTCCAGCGCGTGCCGACGGTGGATACCTCCAACCCGTTCATCGCCCGTGACATCCCGACGCCGGATGAGAGCTTTGTCATCGTCCGCTTTGCCAACCCCAAAGGCGTGGACTTCCCATATCTGCTCAACATGATCCACGATTCGTTCATGTCGCGCCCCAATAACCTCGTCGTCCCTGGCGGCAAGATGGGGTTCGCCATGGAGCTCATCCTCGAACCGGTCATCCAGCGCATGGTTGAAGAATCGCGCAAGGCGTAACCGTTTTGCGATACCAAAGGCGCCTGCGGGCGCCTTGGCGTGAATATTTTGATCAGGCAAAGGCATAGCGCGTGATGTAGCCGGGATTCCTGGATAGAATCCTGGCCTCGCCGTGTTTATCGCCCCCATGCGTTTTTTCCCGCCACAACGCCCTCGCCATGCTGCCGCCAGCGACTCCGGCCTTGTCTGGCATGGGCTGCTGCTGGCGTTATTCCTGCTCATCGCTCAGTCAGGCGTCCTGGCGCACGACTTGCACCACTTGCAGGATGTGGACGATCCGCATGAGCCCGTGTGCGAGATGTGCCTGGCCTATGCTGCGGTCGGCACGGGTGCGGTCAGTACGCCCGTCGTCTGGGTGCCGCCGCCGCGCCTGCCGGAAAACACCGTTTTCCTGGCGACGACCTGCCGCTCACATTTTCAACCCACCACCTACCGCAGTCGCGCGCCGCCGCTTCCGTCCTCGTTCCCCGTATAACTGCGCACAGCCCTGCCGTGCGCGTCATCCATTTGAAACCGAGGCGCACATGTTCAAACCCACCCTGTTGGTCGCCGCCCTGGCTGCGGCTCTGCCGCTGCCGGCCCTGGCCGTGACTGAAACCGATCTTGTCGCGCTGCGCGCCGAGTTCGACCAAAAACTGAAAGACCTGCAAGCAACCTACGAAACCCGCCTGAAAGAGATGGAAGCCCGCGTGGCGCAGGCTGAGAGCAAACCGCAGTCCGCACCCGCAACGCCCGCCCGGACGGCGGCTGCCAATAGCTTCAACCCGGAAATCTCCCTGATCCTGCAAGGCGGCTACACCCAGCGCAAAGCGGGCGACCGCCGCCCGACCGGCTTTCTGCAAAGCAACGAGGTCGAATCGCCCACGCGCGGTTTTGCCATCGGCGGCACCGAGCTGATGCTGAGCGCGAGCATCGACCCTTACTTGCGCGGTCAGGCCACGGTAGTGATGGAAGGCGGCCAGGCGAATGTCGAGGAAGCCTGGTTCCAGACCCACTCGCTCGGCCGCGGCCTGACGCTGAAAGGCGGCCGTTATCTCTCCGGCACGGGTTACCAGAACGAGCAACACCCGCACGCCTGGGATTTCGCTGACAACACCCTGATGTACCAGACCCTGTTCGGCGAACACCTGGTGCAGGACGGCGTACAACTGAAATGGCTGGCCCCCACTGAAAGATATCTGGAATTCGGCGGCGAAATCGGCAACGGCAACACCTTCCCCGGCGGCACGGTAGACCGCAACGGCATCGGCGATTGGGCGTTGTTCGGCCATGTCGGCGGCGATGTCGGCGAATCTTCGTCCTGGCGTGCCGGCTTGTCCTACCTCTCGGCGCGGCCGGGCAACCGCAACAGCACCCTGGTGAACAGCGCTGGCGACGACAAGATCGCGCGCTTTACCGGCGACTCAAAAATCTGGATCGCGGATTTCGTCTGGAAGTGGGCGCCGCAAGGCAACCCGCGCGACAAGAACTTCAAACTCCAGGGCGAATGGTTCCAGCGCACCGAGGATGGCCGCCTGACCTACGACCCGGACGGCACGAACACGGACGGCGCGTACCTCGGCAAGCAAAGCGGCGGCTATCTCCAGGGCGTATACCAGTTCATGCCGCGCTGGCGTGTCGGCCTGCGTTACGACCTGCTGAAGAACGACCGTCTGGATTACGGCGCCAATGCCGGCGTCCTCACCACCACGAGTTACAGCCCGACGAAATGGAGCCTGATGACGGATTACGCCCCCAGCGAGTTCTCCCTGTTCCGGGTGCAGTGGTCGCGCAACCACGCCATGCAGAACAATCCGGACGACAACATGCTGAGCGTGCAATATGTCTACAGCCTGGGTGCGCACGGCGCGCACAAGTTCTGAGAGGGCCAACCATGATCAAACAAGCGCTTGCGCTCTGCCTGCTGCTGGCGGCCAGTACCGCCCATGCCGCCCTCAATGTGCTCGCCTGCGAGCCGGAATGGGCTGCCCTGGTCACGGAACTGGCCGGCGACCGCGCCCGCGTCTCTTCCGCCACCAAGGCCTTGCAGGATCCACACCACATCCAGGCGCGGCCTTCGCTCATCGCCCGCGCCCGCAACGCCGACCTGCTGGTCTGCACCGGCGCGGAACTGGAAATCGGCTGGCTGCCCCTGTTGCAACGGGAGTCCGGTAACCCGGCCATACAACCGGGTCAAGCGGGCGACTTCTTGGCCTACCGTTTCGTTCGGATGTTGGACAAACCCGCCCGGCTTGACCGCGCCGAAGGCGACATTCACCCGGAGGGCAATCCGCACTTCATCAGCGACCCGCGCAACCTGTTGCCGGTGGCGGCGGCCCTGGCGCAACGCCTCGCGCAACTGGATCCGGCCAATGCCGCCTTCTACGCCGCGCGCGACCAGGACTTCCAGAAGCGCATGAATGCGGCCATCGCTCGCTGGCAACAACAAGGCGCGAATCTGCGCGGCGCGGCGGTCGTGGTGCACCACAAAAACTGGATCTATCTCGCCGATTGGCTGGGGCTCAAGATCGTCGCCGACCTGGAACCCAAGCCCGGCATCGACCCGTCCGCCGCCTACCTCGCGCAATTGATCCGGCAGATGCAGGATCAACCGGCGAAATTGATCCTGCGCGCGGCCTACCAGCCCGGAAAACCGGCGGCATGGCTGAGCGGGCGCACTGGCATCCCCGCCGTGGAACTGCCTTACACCGTGGGCGACTCGGGCGGCGCGAAAGACCTGTTCAGCCTGTACGACGAGACACTGGCGAAACTCATGGGGGCGCTGCGATGAGGCCCCGTGGCACCGGCGCCACAAGAAAAAAGCCATGAACTTCACCGACCTCGACCCCGGCATTCTCCTTCCCGCCTTCGCCGCCGGTCTGCTGGTCTTGGCGAGTCATGTGCCGCTGGGGCAAGCCGTCTTGCAGCGCGGCATTGTCTTCCTAGACCTCGCCATCGCCCAGATCGCAGGCTTCGGCGTAGTCCTGGTCCACAGTCTATGGGGCGAAGAAAGCGTCTGGCTCACCCAGGTCGGCGCGGTCACCGCGGCTCTGCTGGGCGCCTTCTTCTTGCACCGCATGGAAAAGCTCGCGCAAACCCGGCAGGAAGCCATCATCGGCGTCACCTTCGTCACCGCCGCCTGTATGACCTTGATTCTCATGAACCACGACCCGCACGGCGCGGAATCTCTGCAAGACCTCCTGGTCGGGCAGATTCTGTGGAGCACCTGGGAGAGCCTCGTTCCGTTCGCCGTGGTGACGATGCTGGCTCTGACCGCCTGGTTCGGCCTCGGCTGGCAGCATTCGCCGCTGGGCTTCTACGCCCTGTTCGCGGTGACCATTACCGCTTCGGTGCAGGTTGTGGGCGTCTATCTGGTCTTCGCCAGCCTCATCGTGCCGGTCCTGGCATCGAATGAGCGGCTGGTGCGCGGCTACCTGATCGGCGCATTAGGCTATGCCCTGGGTTTGACTGCCTCCTGTCTGTTCGACCTGCCTTCGGGGACGGCGATTGTGCTGGGGTTGGTGATGGTGGCGAGCGTGACGGTCTGCCGCAGGATGCGGTGAGCGATAGCGAACCGCCTCCTACAAGAGACCCGCGATGCGCAGAATCTCATACAACTCCGCGACTTCGCTTTTTGTTGGCGTGAATATTTTGATCAGGCAAAGGCATTCACAGCATCCATCGTGTTGGGCTAAAATACCAGAGTTATTTATTCAAGTATTGTGAGTGCCATGGAAACGCAACAACGCATTCGCGCGCAGATCGAAAACAATGACATTGTTTTGTATATGAAAGGTACGCCGCAGTTTCCGCAATGCGGGTTTTCCTCGCGGGCGGTACAGATTCTCAAGGCGTGCGGGGTAGGTCAGTTTCTCGCCGTGAATGTGCTGACCGATCCGGAGATTCGCGAAGGCATCAAAACCTATTCGAACTGGCCGACGATCCCGCAGCTTTATGTGCGGGGCGAGTTTATCGGCGGCTCGGACATTATGCTTGAGTTGTACAACAGCGGTGAGTTGCAGCAAAAGATTGCGGCACAGTAAGCGCGTACTTTTCGTCAGATCCGGCTCTCGGTGCTGACGCAGACTTCTGCGAGACACCACACTAGCCATTCATCTTTTGCAGCAACTCCTGAATCCGTTCGTGGTGCCCTTGGCGCAGGATGCGGATCGCGAGCGGGGTCAGTTCGCTCACCTGGCTGTGCAGCACTTGTTGTTTGATGCGCAGCAGGTGTGCCGGATGCATCGAAAAGCTGCGCAGGCCCAACCCCAGCAGCAGCCGGGTGAGCAGGGCGTCGCCCGCCATCTCGCCGCAGATCGACACCGGTTTGCCCAGCTTTTGGCCGACTCGCAAGGTGTGTGAGATCAATTGCAAAATGGCCGGGTGCAGCGGGTTGTACAGGTGCACCACGGTGTCGTCGGTGCGGTCGATGGCCAGGGTGTACTGAATAAGATCGTTGGTGCCGATCGACAAAAAATCCAGATGCCGGGCGAACCACTCGGCAGACAACGCGGCAGCCGGCACCTCGATCATGCCGCCCACCTGGATGCCCTCATCAAACGGCCAGCCTTCGGCGCACAGTTGTTCTTTGGCGATGCGCAACAGGGTGAGTGCCTGATCTATTTCGGTCAAATCCGACAGCATGGGGATGAGGATGCGGGCGTTGCCGTAGTGGCTGGCACGCAGGATGGCGCGCAACTGGGTGATAAAGATCTGCGGTTCGGTCAGGCATAACCGGATGGCGCGCAGCCCCAGCACCGGGTTGGCACTTTCATGTTTGAACCAGGGCGCGGTCTTGTCAGCGCCGACATCCAGCGTGCGCAGCACCACGGGCCGTTGCCGCATCTCGGTCAGTACATGGCGATAGGCCTCGAACTGCTCCTCTTCACTAGGCAAGTCATTGCGGTTCATGAACAAAAACTCGGTACGAAACAGGCCCACGCCGGCGGCGTTTTCGGCCAGGGCTTCGGTCACATCCTGTGGCAGGTCGATATTGGCGAGCAGATCGATATGCACGCCATCGAGCGTGGTGGAAGGGCTGCTTTTAAGGCGCTTGAGCTTTTTCTGCTCCAGGTGCCACTGGTTTTGGCGCAGCGCATATTCTTCTAGCGTGTGCGGGTCGGGGTTGACCAGCACCACGCCCGCGATGCCGTCCACCACCAGCATGTCGCCTTCGTGGATCAGCGCGTGCGCGGTGTGCATGGCCATCACCGCCGGGATGTTGAGGCTGCGTGCGAGGATGGCGGTGTGCGAGGTCGAGCCGCCCAGGTCGGTGAGGAAGCCGGCAAACGGTTGGCGTTTGAAGATCACCATGTCCGACGGTGCCAGATCGTGCGCAACCAGAATGGCCGACTCGTCCGAGGCGCGCAGTGGCGCATCGCTGGGGTGCCCCAACAGCGATTTCATGACCTTGTCGGCGACCTGCCGCACATCGTGATGCCGTTCGCTGAAATAGGGGTCTTCGATGCTTTCGAACTGGGCGATCAGCTTGGCCGTTTGTTTGGCCATCGCCCATTCGGCGTTGCAGCGCTCGGTACGAATCAGCTCTTTGGGCGCCTCGCACAGCAGCGAATCACCCAGGATCAGGGTGTGTACATCCAGGAAGGCCGCAAGTTCGGGGGGCGCACTTTCGGGAATGTGTTGTTTGAGCAGGGACAGATCCGCGCGTACCTCGGCGATTGCGGCATCAAAACGGGCAATTTCGGCGGCAATGTCAGCGCGACGCAGGGTGTAATGCGGGGCCTCCAGGCGGTGATGCGAATACAGCATGGCGCGACCGATGGCATAGCCGGAGGAGGCGGCTATGCCATGCAGCGATAGCACTGCGGTCAGTGGTGCGTGCCTGGTTGGACTCACGCATCCTCCCCGAAGCGATTGCGGAACAAGGTGTCGATGGCGTTGAGGGCGATCTCGGCATCCTCTCCCAGGGTTTCGACCCGTACCAGGCTGCCTTGTCCCGCCGCCAGCATCATCACCCCCATGATGCTTTTGCCATTGACGCGACGACCGTTGCGGGTAATCCACACCTCGGAGCGGTAGGTACTGGCAAGCTGGGTCAAGCGGGCCGAGGCGCGGGCGTGCAGGCCTAAGCGGTTGATGACCTCGATGTTGCGTTCAGCCATGGTGTTGGCCTCGTGGTACACGGAATGCGCCATCGCGCGCACCGTTTGCGGCGAGGTCGGCCAAGGTTTGCAAGTCGCTGTGGCGATAGGTCAGCACCTTCAGCAGCATGGGCACATTGACCCCCGCCACCACTTCTACGCGCGGTTCGTCGAGTAGGCGGCAGATGGTGTTGCACGGTGTCGCGCCATACACATCGGCAAGCACCAGAACGCCGTTGCCATCGTCGAGGTTCGATATCTTGGTGCGGGCAGCGATCCGCATGGCATCGATGTCGGCAAAGTCTGTGAGATTGAGGGACGCCAGCTGCGGCGGGTGTTGGGCCAGAACATAGGTTGCGCAGTCGATCAACGAATCGCCGAGGTTGCCGTGCGCTATAAGAAGAATGCCGATCATGAGAATAATCAGTTGCAGTAAACAGGGTGGATTGTAGAACAGCACCGCCTGATAGAATTGCCCGCATCTACCTGATTGCCGACTGGCTGACCTCCCGTGCAACGCATCCGCGAAATCCCTTACAACTACACCTCGTTTTCTGACCGCGAGATCATCTTGCGTTTCCTGGGGGACGCCGGCTGGCAGTTGATCGAGTCCTTGCGTAGCGAGCGCCGTACCGGTCGCTCTGCCCGCATGTTGTTCGAGGTGCTGGGTGACCTCTGGGTGGTGACGCGCAATCCTTATCTGGAAGATGACCTGCTGGCATCGAAAAAGCGCCGCGACTTGCTGATCGGCGCGTTGCGCCATCGTCTTGCCGAGATCGATCATCGCCGTCAGGGCAACGAATCGGTGGCCGATCTGGTGCGGCTGGCGCATGAGGCAGTCAATCGTTTTGGCGAGCGATTTGCCGACACCGCCCGCATGCGCGATGCCTTGCGGCGGCGGTTGGTGCGGCACACGCATCGCGACAACCTGGCGTTTGATGGCCATGCCCGCGTTAGCCATGTCACTGACGCCACCGACTGGCGGGTGGAGTATCCATTCGCGGTGCTCTACCCTGACCGTGAGAGTGAGATCCCCGAGATGGTGGTCGCCGCTATCGAGCAGGGGCTGACCGTCATTCCGCGCGGGGGTGGCACCGGCTATACCGGCGGCGCGGTACCGCTGACCGCCGATGCCATCGTGATAAACACCGAAAAGCTCGACTGGATGAGTGCCGTAGAGCTTCGCCCGTTGCCGGGTGTGGCGGATCCCGTGCCGGTCATTACCTGTGGCGCGGGTGTGGTGACCCGGCGGGTGATGGAAAAGGCCGAAGCGGCAGGTCTGGCCTTTGCGGTGGACCCGACCTCGGCGGATGCCTCCTGCATCGGCGGCAATGTGTCGATGAACGCCGGTGGCAAGAAGGCCGTGCTGTGGGGCACGGCGGTGGACAACCTGGTCTCGTGGAAGATGGTGACGCCGGACGGTGGCTGGCTCACGGTGACGCGGCTCGATCACAATCTGGGCAAGATTCACGATGTGGCGCTGGCGCGTTTTGAACTGACCCGATCCCATGCCGATGGCAGGCCCAAGGGGGCGTCCGAGATTCTGGAAATCCCTGGCGCGACCTTCCGCAAGCTGGGTTTGGGCAAGGATGTCACGAACAAGGTGCTGGGTGGGCTGCCCGGCATTCAGAAAGAAGGCTGCGATGGGCTGATTACCCAGGCCACATTCATCCTGCACCGCATGCCGCTGCATGTGCGCGCCGTGTGCCTGGAGTTTTTTGGTTCACTGCACGAAGCCGTGCCAGCCATCGTCGAGGTCAAACGGTATCTCGATCATCATTCTGGCGGCGTGTTGCTGGCCGGCCTGGAACATCTCGATGCGCGCTATGTGAAGGCGGTGGGCTACGCGACCAAGGCCAACCGCACGGCGCGGCCGCGCATGGTGCTGATCGCCGACATCGCGGCAGACGACGAGCGCGCCGTGGGCGAAGCGGCTTCGCACATCGTGCGTCTGGCCAATGCCCGGGGCGGCGAGGGCTTTGTCGCGGTCAGCGCCGAGGCACGCAAAAAGTTTTGGCTCGACCGTGGCCGCACTGCCGCTATCGCCGCGCATACCAACGCATTCAAGATCAACGAGGATGTGGTCATCCCGCTCGATCGCCTGGCCGATTACAGCGATGGCGTCGAAAAGATCAACATCGAGCTGTCGATTCGCAACAAGCTGGCCCTGCTCGACGCCCTCGAAGGTTTTTTTGCAGCCCCATTGCCGCTGGATACGGACGATGAGGCCATCGCCGATCCGCAGTTGACCGAGGAGCGCCAGGCGCGTGCCCAGGCTTTGATCGTGCAGACGCGCCAGCGCTGGACCCACCTGTTGAGCCACCTGGATACGCCCGCCGTGTTCCAGGCGCTGCAAGTGGGCGAGGAAAGCGTCTCGTGGAAACGCGAGGTGCGGGCCGAACTGCGTCGCATCTTTACCGGTCGCGAATATGAAAAGGTGCTGGAGTCTTGCCAGGCCTTGCATCGCAAGGTGCTCAAAAGCCGGGTGTTCGTGGCGCTGCACATGCACGCGGGCGACGGCAATGTGCATACCAATGTGCCGGTCAACTCGGACGATTACGAGATGCTGCGCACCGCCAACGCCGCCGTAGCGCGCATCATGGTGCTGGCCGAGGCGTTGGGAGGGGTCATATCGGGCGAGCACGGTATTGGCATCACCAAGCTCGAATATCTCTCCGATACCACCCTGGAGGCCTTTGCCGAATACCGCGCCAAGGTCGATCCCGAGCAACGCTTCAATCGCGGCAAGCTGATGCGTGGCGCCGATTTGCGCAACGCCTATACGCCCTCGTTCTCGCTGCTCGAAACCGAGTCGCTGATCATGGAGCAATCCGAGATCGGCGCTATCGCCGACTCGATCAAAGACTGTCTGCGCTGCGGCAAATGCAAGCCGGTGTGCAGCACCCATGTGCCGCGCGCCAACCTGCTGTACAGCCCGCGCAACAAGATTCTGTCCACCTCGCTATTGATCGAGGCGTTCTTGTACGAAGAGCAAACCCGGCGCGGTGTGTCGCTGCGGCATTTTGACGAGTTCAACGATGTCGCTGACCACTGCACGGTGTGCCACAAGTGCGAAAAACCCTGCCCGGTCGATATCGATTTTGGCGATGTGTCGATCGCCATGCGCCATTTGCTTAAACAGTTGGGCAAGCGGCATTTCTCGCCGGGCTCGGCGCTGGCGCAGCTTTTCCTCAACGCAACCGACGCCGACGCCATTCATCTGACCCGCAAGGTCGCCATCGACTGGGGCTACAAGGCGCAGCGACTGGGGCATCAGTTCGTGCGTGCGCTGGGGCTTTCCCGGCCACAGCTGAAACATCCGGGGGCCACCGTGGGGCGTCCGCCAGTGGTCGAGCAGGTCATCCATTTCCTCAACCGCCCGCTGACCGACAAGCTGCCGCGCCAAACCAGTCGCGCCTTGCTGGGGCTGGAAGACCCCTCGCTGGTGCCGGTGATCCGCAACCCGGACAAGGCCAGCGAGGACAGCGAGGCCGTGTTTTATTTCCCCGGTTGCGGCTCGGAGCGTCTGTTCTCGCAGGTGGGTCTGGCCACCCAGGCGATGTTGTTCGATCTGGGCGTGCAGGTGGTGCTGCCGCCGGGTTATCTGTGCTGCGGCTACCCGCAAACCTCGGTGGGCGATCGCGAGCGCGGCGAGGCGATCACCACGGCCAACCGGGTGTTGTTCCATCGTGTAGCCAACACCTTGAATTATCTGGACATCAAGACCGTTCTGGTTTCCTGTGGAACCTGCATGGACCAGTTGTTACTGTACGAGTTCGGGCGCATTTTCCCCGGCTGCCGGTTGCTTGACATCCATGAGTATCTGGCTGAGAAGGGCGTCAAGCTGGAAGGCGTGAGTGGTATGCGCTACCTGTATCACGACCCCTGCCACACGCCGATGAAAACCCGTCCCGGCGTGCAGGTCGCACAGCAATTGCTGGCGGCGCCCGTAGCGCTGTCCGAGCGCTGTTGCGGTGAATCTGGCACCTTTGCGGCCAGTCGCCCGGATATCGCGACCCAGGTGCGTTTCCGCAAACAAGAGGAGATCGATCGCGGGGTGGCGGGTATGCCCGGCACGGGCGCGGCCAAGCTGTTGACCTCGTGTCCATCCTGTTTGCAAGGTCTGGCGCGATATGAAGAATCCAGCGGCGTGGACGCCGGTTACATCGTGGTCGAGCTGGCGCGCCATATCCTCGGCGAAGATTGGCTCAAGGATTATGTCGCCCGCGCCAATGCCGGTGGCATCGAGAAGGTGTTGCTGTGAGCGCTTGCCCGTTGTGCGCCCCCAGCGCGGAAGATGTGTTGTGGCGCGATGATTTTTGCCGTGTGGTGTGGGTTGACGACCCCAACCACCCCGGATTTTGCCGGGTCATCCTGAACGCGCATGTGGCCGAGATGACCGATCTTGCAACGGTTGAGCAGCAGCGGCTGATGCAGGTGGTGATGCAGGTCGAGTCCGTCATTCGGGCGGTGTGTCAGCCGGACAAGGTCAACCTCGCCAGCCTTGGCAATGTCGTGCCGCATGTGCACTGGCATGTGATTCCGCGCTGGCAGGGCGACCGCTGTTTTCCCGATGCCATCTGGGCCGCGCCGCGTCGTGAGGGCTGCGTGCCGGCAGCGGCCGATTTCAAGGCGCAGATCAGGACGCAGCTACAGGCTGCGCTGGTGTAGCGGGTTCCGGAATCACCCGCTCCGGGGGGAAAACGGCGGTGAAGATGCTGCCGCGTCCCATCTGGCTTTCCACCTTCAGCCGTGCCTGATGGCGCAATAGCACCCGTTTGACGATGGCCAGACCCAGCCCGGTGCCGCCGGTTTGGCGCGAGCGCCCCTTGTCCACCCGATAAAACCGCTCGGTCAGGCGCGGGATGTGTTGTGCCTCGATGCCTTCGCCCGTGTCTTCCACCGAAAACTGCATGCCACCGCCGGACACCGGTTCCCAGCGCAGGGTGATGGTTCCGCCGTCTGGCGTATAGCGCACGGCGTTGGACACCAGATTCATGCAGGCGCTATGAATCTCCTGCTGGCTGCCGCGCAGCCCTGCGTGTGCTTGCAACATCATGCGTATGACATGGTGGCCTTGCGACAGCGATTGCGCGGATTGATGCAGTTCGCGCAGCAGTTCGGGCATATCCACCGGCTCGTCATCCACCGACAGATCCGCTTCCAGTCGTGCCAGCACCAGCAGGTCGTCGATCAGCCGGCGCATACGGTCGGACTGTTCCAGCATCAGGCCAATCTGCGGTTTGAGCATGCTGGGATCGGGCGATTCCAGTTCGGCAAATGCCTCCAGAAAGCCGGCGATGACGGTGATTGGCGTGCGCAGTTCGTGCGACACATTGGCGACAAAATCACGACGCACCTGATCGATGCGGATCAGGTCGGAGATGTCGTGCGACAGCAGCATCAGGCGACCGTGGGGCAGCGGCGCGAGCTGCAATGACAAGGTATGTCCAGGCAATATCGGCGATTCGAACGAGAGGCGATCCTGGTGGTTGTCTAGCCCTTTGCGTAGCCACTCGGTCACCAGTGTGTCGCGGAGCAGGTAGTGCAGATACTGGCCGCGATCGCGCGTTTGCGACAGGCCCAGATGCCGTTCTGCGGCACGGTTAAGCCAGCCGATGCGCGCGTCCGGTTCGATCAGCACAATGCCTTCTGGCAAAGAGCCCGCAACCTCGAGCATCTCCTCCAGGTGCGAATACGCCTCCTGCTCGGCCCCACGGCTGGCGCGCAACAGCTTTTCCAGGCGGTAGCCAACATCGCCCCACAGCCCGTCAAAGCGTGGCAGATGTTCGTCCTGACCTCGCAGCCAGCGATCGAGGCTGTGCAGATGGTGTACATACTGCCCGGCAAAAAAGAGCAGCACGGCGCAAAACACCAGCCAGCCAAACGGGTCGCCTGCCAGTCGCTGGGTAAGCCAGGAGACGGCCGCTAAAGCCGTCACCAGACCGAGATGAGGCCAGGAAATGCGCATGAACGAAGGGCAGGTCTGATGGAAGCGGGATTCTACTGCGCCGAGAAGCGGTAGCCCGAACCGCGCACGGTCTGGATCAATTCATCGTGGCCGGAGGGCTGCAAGGCGCCGCGCAGGCGGCGGATATGGACATCGACGGTGCGCTCCTCAACGAACACATGATCGCCCCAGACATGATCCAGCAGTTGCGAGCGGCTATAAACGCGCTCGGCGTGGGTCATGAAAAAGTGCAGCAGGCGGAATTCGGTGGGGCCCAGGGTCAGTTCGATAGCGTTGCCATGCACGCGATGGCTGGCGGGGTCGAGTGACAGTCCGGCCAGAGATACGCTGTCGTCGGTTATCTGCGGCGCGCGGCGGCGCAGGACGGCGCGGATGCGGGCCAATAGTTCGCGGGTAGAAAACGGCTTGGCGACATAGTCATCGGCCCCGGTTTCCAGTCCTAGCACGCGATCTTCCTCGCTGGCGCGGGCGGTGAGCATGATGATCGGCACGCCCTTGAGCCGGGCGTCGGCGCGGATGCGGCGGGCAAGCTCGATGCCCGACCGCCCGGGCAGCATCCAGTCCAGCAGGATCACATCCGGCATCGACTCGCGCAGCAGGGGCCAGGCCGCTTCGGCATCGCTGGCAACCTGCGTGAGGTGCCCGGCCAGTCCCAGATTGAACTTGAGCATCTCCTGAATGCCCGGTTCATCCTCGACGATCAAAATGTTGGCAGACATCGACATTTCTCCGCGCAGGGGGTGTAAACAGCCACAATCATATGACGCATATTTTACAGATGCGTGACAAATCCTAATACAGACACGGCGGCGCTTACCGCCGGCGCTTGGGTTCGGCTACCTCGAAGTTGTCGCTACACCCGCCCCGGGTGACCTTCACAAACTTGACCTTGCGATAGAAGCGCCCCTGGCTGCGAACCACGATGGAAACATTGGAAGACTGCGCCAGACGCACCATGAGCTTCATCTCGGGCAGGATTTCTGGCGCGAGATAAAAGGCAGCGGCCAAGGGTCTGGGGTTGGCCTCGATGTACACGGCAAGCCCATCAACCTCTGGCAGCAGCGCCTGAAACTCCAGCATGATGCTGGCACCGTCCACCGCAATGTCGGGCAAGGAGAGAGCCACCGCAGGATTGGCCTCTGGTCGCGCATTTGGCAGGTCATCCAGCAGCATTTCCAGCGGCGTCCTGGCCCTTGCCGGTGACATCTGAGACCACGGCGTGTTTTGCGGCGGCGCATAAGGATTCGTGGGAGCCCCGAGCCAGGGAAGCCACGCGTAAGCCGCCGTCGGTTTCAGAAGGCCCGCAGCCACGGCAACGGAGAGCATGCCGGCAGGTGCGGACGCAGTCAGGAAATGGCGTCGTGAAGCGGGAAAAGGGTGCATGAATGGCGTTTCTGAAAGAGTCTCGCGCAGTATAGGCTGGAAAGGGTTCGAGAGTTTTCCGGGAGCGCTGCGTAACAACGCCGGGGCGCCGTTGTTGCGTCGATTGGGTAGAATCACCAGCGTTTTGTCTTCACTGGAGATCTTGCATGCAACACACGCAGGAAAAGGCCCGCATCCTTGCCGAGGCCTTGCCGTACATCCGGCGTTTTTTCGATAAGACCATCGTCATCAAATACGGCGGCAACGCCATGACCGATCCGGCGCTGAAGGCCGCGTTTGCCCACGATGTGGTGCTGTTGAAGTTGGTCGGCATGAACCCGGTGGTGGTGCATGGCGGCGGGCCTCAGATTGAAGAGCTGCTAAGGCGCGTGGGCAAGAAAGGCGAGTTCATCCAGGGCATGCGCGTCACCGATGCCGAAACCATGGATCTGGTCGAGATGGTGTTGGGCGGTCAGGTCAACAAGGAAATCGTCAACCTCATCAACCAGGCGGGCGGCAAGGCCGTGGGTCTGACCGGCAAGGACGGTCATTTCATCCGTGCCAAGAAGCTGATGATGGCGTCCAAGGACCACCCCGGCGACCTTCTCGACATCGGCGCAGTGGGTGAAATTACCCAGATTGACCCGTCGCTGATCGCGTTTCTCGACGCCGGCGACTTTATCCCGGTGATTGCGCCGATCGGTGTGGGGGCGGACGGTGAAACCTACAACATCAATGCCGATGTGGTGGCGGGCAAGCTGGCCGAGGTGCTGCACGCCGAAAAGCTGGTGCTGCTGACCAATACACCGGGCGTGCTTGATCAGGAAGGCAAGTTGCTCACGGGCCTTACGCCCAGGCTGGTGGACGAACTGGTGGCCGATGGCACGCTGTCGGGCGGGATGTTGCCCAAGATCGGTTCGGCGCTGGATGCCGCGCGCCAGGGCGTGTCATCGGTGCACATCATCGATGGTCGCGTCGAGCACTGTCTGTTGCTGGAGCTTTTGACCGACGAAGGCGTGGGCACGCTGATTCGTTCCAACTGACACCCGCCGATGGTTCCCCATCTCACCACCGCGCTGACCGGCCCGCTGCTCGACATCGAGCGGCGGGTGCTGGGCGCGCAGACCGAGATCGAGCATTGGTTTCGCCGCCAGTGGCAGTTGCACGGCGCACCGTTTTACAGCTCGGTCGATTTGCGTAACAGCGGCTTCAAGCTGGCGCCGGTGGACACCAACCTGTTCCCCGGTGGCTTCAACAACCTTGCCCCTGTCTTTTTGCCGCTGTCGGTGCAGGCCGCGCAGGTGGCGGTCGAAAAACTGTGCAACTCGGCGCAACGCCTGCTGTTGATCCCGGAGAACCATACCCGCAACGGGTATTACTTGCAGAATGTGGCGGCACTGGCCGACATCCTGACCAAAACCGGCCTGACCGTGCGTATCGGTAGCCTGATACCGGATCTTGCCGAGCCTCTCGATCTGGCGTTGCCCGGCGGCGGTTCGTTGCGTCTGGAGCCGGTGCGGCGCATCGGCAACCGTCTCCGGCTGGCCGATTTTGACCCCTGCGCGGTGTTGCTCAACAACGACCTGTCTGCCGGCGTGCCACCGCTGCTGCAAGGGCTGGAGCAAACCGTGCTGCCGCCGCTACACGCCGGTTGGGCTACCCGCCGCAAGTCGCAGCATTTTCGCGCCTATGCCCGGCTGGCCAAAGAGCTGGGCACGCTGATCGACCTTGATCCGTGGCTGATCGATCCCTTCTTTTCGTTTTGCGGCGCGGTTGATTTTCAGTCGCGCAGTGGCATGGATTGTCTGGCCCAGAATGTCGCCGAGGTGCTCGATACAACCCGTGCCAAATACGCTGAATACGGCATCGACAGCGAGCCGTTCGTAGTCATCAAGGCCGATGCCGGCACCTATGGCATGGGCATCATGACCGTGCGTACACCCGAGGAGGCCGTCGAACTCAACCGTCGTCAGCGCAACAAGATGGCGGTCATCAAGGAGGGGCTGGAGGTGACGCAAGTGCTGGTGCAGGAAGGCGTGCCCACCTTTGAGAGCATCAACGGCGCGGTGGCCGAACCCGTGGTTTACATGATCGACCATTTCGTCGTCGGCGGGTTTTATCGTGTGCATACCGGTCGCGGCGTGAACGAAAACCTCAATGCCCCCGGCATGCACTTCGTGCCGCTGGCCTTTGAGGAGCCTTGCACCCTACCCGATGCGGACGCTCAGCCTGACGCGCCGGTCAACCGTTTTTATACCTACGGTGTGCTGGCGCGCCTCGCAGCACTGGCGGCGACGCTAGAGCTGGAGACGCACAAGCCGTAACCTGTTGCGCCAAAAGATGGCGGGGGTGCCACCGCTTCCGCTACGATTGCGGGCATGAACCTTCTTTTTGTCGCCGATCCCCTGGCGAGTTTCCAGACTTACAAAGACTCCACCCTGGCGATGATGGTCGAGGCGGCGACACGCGGGCATGTGTTGTGGGCGTGCGAGCCCGGCGATTTGAGCTGGACGCAAGGCGGCGGCGTGGTGGCGCAGGCTTTTCCGGTGTTGTTGACCGGTGCCACGCCAAACTGGTTTGCGGCTGGCGCAAGGTGTGAGCGCACACTTGCGTCGTTTGACTCGGTGTTGATGCGAAAAGACCCGCCGTTTGATGCGGCCTATCTGCATGCAACCTATCTTTTGGAGATGGCCGAGCGTGAGGGCGCCAAGGTGTTCAACCGGCCGCAAGCGCTGCGCGACTATAACGAAAAGCTGGCAATCGCCCGCTTTGCCCCTTTTACGGCGCCGAGTCTGGTGGCCAGCGATCCGGCGCGGATTCGGGCGTTTCTCGTGAAACAGGGCGACATTGTGGTCAAGCCGCTGGACGCAATGGGCGGCGCCTCGGTGTTTCGTCTGCGCCCGGACGATGCCAACCTTGGCGCGATTCTGGAAACGATTACCGACTATGGCCGGCGCACCATCATGGCGCAGCGTTATTTGCCCGAGATTGCTGCGGGCGACAAGCGTATTTTGGTCATCGACGGTGAGCCAGTGCCGTTTTGCCTGGCGCGTATCCCGGCGGCGGGCGAGACACGCGGGAATCTGGCGGCGGGTGGACGCGGGGTGGCGCAAGCCTTGTCAGGGCGCGATTGGGAAATCGCCCGCGCGATCGGGCCGCAACTCAAGGCCGACGGCCTGTTGCTGGTGGGGCTGGATGTGATCGGCGACTGTCTGACCGAGGTGAATGTGACCAGTCCGACCTGTTTTGTGGAGATTACGGCGCAGACCGGCTTTGCCGTGGCGGCAGCATTTGTAGATGCGCTGGAGAAGGTATGCTGAAAAAAATCCTATGGCTGTCGCTCGTTTTTGGACTTTTGGGCTGCGGTTCTGGCGGTCAGGATTATCAGCACAAGGCCTATGTATTTGGCACGCTGGTCGAGATCACCGTTACCGGCGTACCCGAGGAGCAGGCAAAGGGTGCAGTGGATCGGGTGTTCCGCGAGTTTGAGCGTTTGCATGCCGAGTGGCACCCCTGGCAGCCGGGGCCGATGGAGGGCATCAATGCCGCCCTGGCGCGTGGCGAGACCGTGCCGATTACGGCCGAGCTTTCCAATGCGCTGTCGCTGGCGCGCAAATATGCCGACCGTTCGGACAACTTCTTTAATCCGGCAATCGGCAATCTGGTGCGGTTGTGGGGGTTTCATGCCGAGGATTTTGCCGAGCGGTTGCCAGACCCTGCTGCGATTAAGGCGCAGGTTGCCGCCGCACCCACGATGCGTGACCTCAAGATTGGCAAGGACACGCTCAGCAGCAGCAACCCGCAGGTGCGCATCGATCTGGGCGGTTTTGCCAAGGGCTATGCGCTGGATGTGGCCGAGGGCATTTTGCGCCAGCACGGCATTCGCTACGCGCTGATCAACATCGGCGGCAACATCCTGGCCATGGGCAAGCACGGCGACCGGCCTTGGGTGGTGGGCGTGCAGAACCCGCGCGGCAAGGGCATCATCGCCCGCTACGAGTTGGGTGATGGCGAGGCCATCGGCACCTCGGGCGACTATCAGCGTTATTTCTTTCTCGATGGCAAACGCTATTTCCATATCATCGATCCGCTCACCGGCTATCCGGCAGCGGGCACCCAGGCGGTTACGGTGGTGGCCAAGGGAGAGTCGCCCGGCAGCTTGTCCGATGCGGCCAGCAAGCCCATCTTTATTGCAGGCCAGGGGGCTTGGGAGGCGATGGCCGCCAAGCTCAAGATCATGAAATACATGCGCATCGACGCCGATGGCACGATCTATGTCAGCAAGGCCTTTAGTCGTGGCCTGAAATGGGAAGACGGCGTCCCCCGTCCGGTGGTGGTGGGCGAATGACACAGACCCTGTTGCAAGCCTTTTTCGCACCTTGCCCGCGGGGCCTGGAGGCCGAACTGGTCACCGAGCTGAAGGAGATTGGCATCGCCGAGGCGCGGCCCGAACGGGGCGGTGTCGCTTTTGGCGCCAGCTTGCCGCAGGCCTGGAGGGTGTGCCTGTGGAGCCGTCTGGCGGTGCGCGTGCTGTGGTGCGTCAGAACGGGCGAATACCACAGCGAGGATGATCTGTACGCGGCTGCGCGCGAACTGCCCTGGCCGGAATGGTTCGATGCCGAGCAAACGATCGCCGTACATACCGTGGCGCGTTCTTGTCCGCTGCAAAGCCTCAAGTTCGCCACCTTGCGGGTCAAGGACGCGGTGTGCGACAGCTTCCGTGAAGCCGTGGGTCGCCGTCCCAGCGTCGATACCCGTAACCCTGCCGTACCGCTGTTGTTGCACCTCGATGCGGAGCGTTTCGATCTGTATCTGGATTTGGCCGGTGCGCCGCTCAACCGTCGTGGCTATCGCGTCGAGGCCGCCGAAGCGCCGATCAACGAAAACCTTGCGGCTGGCATGTTGCGCTTGTCTGGCTGGCAGCCGGGCACGCCGCTGCTCGATCCGATGATGGGCGGTGGCACGCTGCTTTTGGAGGCGGCGATGATGGCGCTCAATCAGGCGCCGGGTCTGTTGCGTGCCGATTCTCCGGGGGGCTTTGCCTTCGAAAACCTGCACAGTTTTGACGCGGGCGCCTGGGCTGTCTTGCGCGAGGAGGCGCGCGCCGCCCGCCGTGCGCCCGAGCCATTGCCGCTTTTTGGTATGGATATCAATCCCGCCATGCTCGATGTGGCCGAGGCCAACTTTGCCGCAGCGGGCGTCGAGGCCTGCATCGCCCTGCGAGAAGGGGATGCCCGCACCATGACCCCGCCAGCGCCCGCCGGATTTATCGTGACCAATCCGCCTTATGGCGTGCGCCTTAACCAGGATCAACCCGATGCCGAGCGCGCCGCCTTTTACAAGGCCCTGGGCGACCGTTTGAAGCAGCAGTTTTCCGGCTGGACGGCGTGGATCATTACGGCGGATCCCTTGCTGCTCAAGGCCATCGGCCTGCACCCCGGTCGTCGCACGCCGCTGTACAACGGCGCGCTCGAATGCCGCTTCTGTCGCTTCGATCTGAAGGCCGGGCAGTTCCGCCGCAGTGCATCCCACATCACCTCCAGCAGGCACGGCGACGGAGAAAAACCGGATCAACCATAACCCGGGAGAATCCTGTTACACGACGGATTTGGATGTTACGCTGCATCTGGGGTGTCGCTTGATTCGAACATTAGCCCGACAACCGAAGGATACGAAGACCCATGCACTGGACCGCCCCCACCGAAAAAAACGCCGCCGCCACCTCGCTCGAAAATCGCCTGTGGGCCGCCGCCGACCAGTTCCGCGCCAACTCCGGCCTCAAGGCGCAGGAATACTCCGGCCCCATCCTCGGCCTGATCTTCCTGCGCTTCGTGGCCGAGCACCACCAAAACCCGGCGGCGGAACTCGCCATCTGCGGTGTGGAGAAGACCGACGAGACCGGGCGGGCAGCACGCCAAGGAAACTGAACCATGGACCAAGCCACCCACAACAAGATCGTCTCCTTCATCTGGGGCATCGCCGACGACGTCCTGCGCGACCTCTTCAAGCGCGGCAAATACCCCGACGTCATCCTGCCGATGTGCGTCCTCCGGCGCATGGATGCCGTGCTCGAGCCCACCAAGAAGCAGGTGCTCGAAACCAAGGCGATGCTCGACAAGGCGCGCATCACCGAGCAGCGGGCCGCCCTCAAGGACGCGGCGGGGCAGGCCTTCTACAACACCTCGAAGTTCACGCTGCGTGACCTCAAGTCGCGCGGCAGTCAGCAGCAACTGCTCGCTGACTTCGAGGACTACCTCAATGGCTTCTCGCCGAATGTCCAGGACATCCTCGACAACTTCAAGTTCCGCAACCAGCTCCCCACGCTTTCAAAGGCCGACGCACTCGGCACGCTGATCAGCAAGTTCCTCGACCCCGAGATCGACCTTTCGCCCGCCGGCATCGACAACCACGCGATGGGCACGGTGTTCGAGGAACTGGTCCGCAAGTTCAACGAGGAGAACAACGAGGAGGCCGGCGAGCACTGGACCCCGCGCGACGCGGTGCGCCTGATGGCAAATCTCGTGTTCCTGCCGATCGACAAGGACATCAAGTCGGGCACCTACCTACTCTACGACTGCGCTTGCGGAACCGGCGGCATGCTGACCGTGGCCGAGGAGACGCTTTCGGCCATCGCTAGCAAGCGGCAGCAACAGGTGAAGGCCCTGCTCTACGGCCAGGAGATCAACCCCGAGACCTACGCCGTCTGCAAGGCCGACATGCTGCTCAAGGGGGAGGGCGAGAACGCCGAGCACATCGTCGGCGGCGCGGAGTGGAGCACACTGGCCCACGACGCCTTCCCGGCGCAGGAGTTCGACTTCATGCTCGCCAACCCGCCGTACGGCAAGAGCTGGAAGAAGGACCTCGATGCGATGGGCGGCAAGGACGGGATGCGCGACCCGCGCTTCAAGGTGATGCACGACGGCGCGGAGCTGTCGCTCGTCACCCGCTCGAGCGACGGGCAGATGCTGTTCCTCGCCAACATGGCCGCGAAGATGAACGACCGCTCGGCGCTCGGCAGCCGCATAGCGGAAGTCCACAACGGCAGCTCGCTCTTCACCGGCGACGCCGGGCAGGGCGAGAGCAACATCCGCCGCTGGCTCATCGAGAACGACTGGCTCGAGGCCATCGTCGCCCTGCCGCTCAACCTCTTCTACAACACCGGCATCGCCACCTACATCTGGGTGCTGACCAACAAGAAGCCCGCGCACCGCAAGGGCAAGGTTCAACTCATCGACGCGAGCCAGTGGTTCAAGCCGCTGCGCAAGAACCTCGGCAAGAAGAACTGCGAGCTGTCGCCCGAGGACATCGAGCGCATCAGCCGCACCTTTCTGGACTTCGAGGAAACGCCCGAGTCCAAGCTCTTCGACAACCGCGCCTTCGGCTACTGGAAGGTGACCGTCGAGCGCCCGCTGCGCCTCAAGAGCCAACTTACGCTCAAGGCCATCGAACCGCTCCGCTTCAACTCGGGCGACGAGGAGATCCGTGCCGCGCTTTACGAGGAGTTCGGCGACGAGCTGTTCACGAAGTTTGGCAAGCTTGCGTCCAAGCTCGACGCCCGCCTCGCCGAGTGGGGCAGCGACGACGACGAGGGCGACGACGACGAGGGCGGCAGCACGAAGAAAGGCTTGCCCGAGAAGAAGCGCAAGAAGCTGCTCGACCCCAAGACCTGGGAGCGCGACGGCCGCCTGGTGGAGGCGGCCCTAGCCCTGCGCTCGGCGCTGGGCGAGACGGTCTACACCGACCACAACGCCTTCCGCGCCGCTGTGGACGCCGCACTGGACAAGGCTGGTATCAAGCTGCCCGCCGCCGACCTCAAGGCAATCCTGCGGGCGGTGAGTGAACGCGACGAGAGCGCCCCGCCGGTCATCGCCAAGGTCCACAAGCCGGGCAAGGCCAAGGCCGATCCCTTGCGCGGCCTGTTCGAGTCCACGGTGGACGGCAAGCCCACGATCGTCGAGTACGAACCCGACAGCGACCTGCGCGACACCGAGCAGGTGCCGCTGCTCGAAGAAGGTGGCATCGAGGCCTTCATCCGCCGCGAGGTGCTGCCCTACACGATCGATGCGTGGATCAAGGAGGACGCCACCAAGATCGGCTACGAGGTGAGCTTCACGCGGCACTTCTACAAGCCCCAGCCGCTGCGCACGCTCGACGAGATCGCCGCCGACATCGTCGCCATCGAGCGCGAGGCCGAGGGGCTGCTGGATGGACTGTTGAAGGGAGGTGCGCGATGAAAGCGTCCCCCGAGGTCTATCTCGCACGCGCCGGTGGCGACGGTGAGGACGAGGCCTACGCCCTCGATAACGGCGTGGCGATCATCGGCTTCAACGAGTATCCGTCCCTCGCGAGCGCCAAGGACTACGAGGCCGTGCTCGCGCTGGTGAAGGCGACCAAGCCCAACCTCAAGCCGCGCGCCGCCGGGAACTACGCCGGGCAGCTCTGGGCCTTCGCGGTGGCGATGCAGCCGGGCGACCTGGTGGTGCTGCCCCGCAAGTTGACCTCGCAGGTGGCGCTCGGTCGCGTGACGGGGCCGTATCAGTACCAGCAGGTGGGCTCCACGAAGCGCCATGTGCGTGCCGTCGAATGGGTGCGTCCCGATGTGCCGCGCTCGGTGTTCGGGCAAGACCTGCTGCACTCGTTCGGGGCCTTCATGACGGTGTGCAACATCCAACGCAACGACGCCGAGGCGCGCGTGGCGGCGGTGCTGGCAGGCAAGCCCGACCCCGGCTTTGTGCCCGCACCCGGCAAGCCACCCAAGCCCGACAGCGACGGCGAAGCGGACGCCGCCGCGCAGGGACACGACCTGACCCTCGCCGCCAATGACCAGATCGTGGCACACATCCAGAGCCGTTTTCACGGTCATGCTCTGGCCAAGCTGGTCAACGCCGTGCTCGAAGCCGACGGCTGGTCGACCAAGCTCTCGCCCCCCGGCCCGGATGGGGGCATCGACATCTTCGCGGGGCGGGGGCCGTTCGGCCTCGACGCGCCGCGCCTGTGTGTGCAGGTGAAGTCGCAGAACAGCCCGGCGGATGTGACGGTCTATCGCACGCTGCAAGGGGCGATGCAGAGCTATAAGGCCGAGCAGGGGTTGCTCGTGTGTTGGGGCGGGTTCAACAAGGTGGTGCTGAACGAGGCCCGGCAGGGGCACTTCACCGTGCGCCTGTGGGAGAGCCGCGATTTGGTGGAGGCGATCTACCGCACCTACGAAAAGCTGCCCGCCGAGATCCAGGCCGAGCTGCCGCTCAAGCGCGTGTGGATGCTGGTGCAGGAGGGGGACGACGCATGATCACCGACCTCAAGCCCTATGCGGAGTACAAGGAGTCGGGCCTGCCGTGGCTCGGGCAGGTGCCGGGGCATTGGGAACTCGCGCCGAATCGTTCTCTGATGCGGATCAGAAAGAAGCTTGTTGGCGACCGTCATAGCGCCTTTACGCTGCTCTCGCTCACCAAACTCGGGGTCATAGTTCGAGATATCTCAGAGATGCGAGGGAAATTCTCATCTGATCCAGGAACCTCACAAGAGGTGCGTAAGGGTGATCTGGTGATGTGTCTCTTCGATGTCCCAGAAACTCCGCGAACTGTTGGGCTCTCAGGTCATGCCGGGATGATCACGGGTGCGTACACCGTCATGGAATGCAGGCGACCGGAGAGTGCCAAATTCCTCGAATTGTTCTATATCGCTATGGATGATCGTAAGTTGCTGAGTCCACTTTACAGTGGCCTCCGTAATACGATTCCGAAAGAACGACTGTTAGGGACAAAGACTCCCCTCCCGCCCCCCGCGGAGCAGGCGGCGATTGTGCGGTTTTTGGACTGGGCGAACGGGCGGCTGGAGCGGGCGATCCGGGCGAAGCGGAAGGTGATCGCGCTCTTGAACGAGCAGAAGCAGGCCATCATCCACCGCGCCGTCACCCGCGGCCTCGACCCCTCCGTCCCCCTCAAACCCTCCGGCATCCCCTGGCTCGGAGAGATCCCGAAACACTGGGAGGTGTCGAGGATCAAAAACGAGTTCCGCTGTTTGAACACGCACCGTGTTCCACTCAACGCGGTCGAGCGCGGAACCATGACTGCGAGGACCTACGACTACTACGGCGCATCCGGCGTGATCGACAAGGTCGACAACTATCTATTTGATGACGAGTTGCTGCTCATTGCTGAAGACGGGGCCAACTTGGTTCTTCGCAATCTTCCGCTCGCGGTTATTGCGAGGGGGAAGTTTTGGGTGAACAACCATGCCCACATCCTGAAGCCAAGGCGCGGAAACATCGTCTACCTTGCCAATGTCCTTGAGACGTTGGACTACAAGACTTGGATCTCAGGAGCGGCGCAGCCCAAACTCACACAGGATCGGCTGATGTCGATTTCAATAGCTGTTGCTCCCCCCGACGAGCAACTCACGATTGTAGAGCAGACATCGGAGCAGACTCGCCCACTCGCAATTACCATCTCCCGCCTCGAACGCGAGATCACCCTCCTCCGCGAATACCGCACGCGCCTCGTCGCCGATGTGGTCACTGGCAAGCTCGATGTGCGCGCCGCCGCCGCGAGCCTCCCCGACGAAGCACCGCTGGACGACCTCGCGGCTTCGCGTGACCCCGACGACGACGCCCTCGACACCGACGACCTCACCGACACGGAGGCCGACGCATGACCACCGACACGAGCGAAAAGGGCCTCGAAACCCTGATCTTCCGCCACATGACCGGCACCGACGGCCTCGCCGTCGCGCCCGACTCCGTGGCCAAAGGCCCCGCGCCCTACGGCGGCACCGGCTACCACGCCGGCAGCCCGCAAGACTACGACCGCGCCCACGCCCTCGACACGGCGCAGCTCTTCGCCTTCCTGCGCGCCACCCAGCCCGACACGCTCGCCAAGCTCGCGCTCGGCACCGACCCCAAGGACATCAACCGCCTCAAGTTCCTCACCCGGCTGGCGGGCGAAACGGCCAAGCGCGGCGTGATCGATGTGCTCCGCAAGGGCATCGACCATGGGCCGCTGCACTTCGACCTGTTCTACGGCACGCCCTCCCCCGGCAACGCCAAGGCCGCGGCGCTGCACGCCCAGAACCGCTTTTCGCTCACCCGCCAGCTCGCCTACAGCACCGACCAGACCCGCCGCGCGCTCGACCTGGGGTTGTTCATCAACGGCCTGCCCATCGCCACCTTCGAGCTGAAGAACAGCCTCACCAAGCAGACCGTGGCCGACGCTGTGGAGCAATACCGCCGCGACCGCGACCCACGCGAGCCGCTGTTTGCGTTCGGCCGCTGCGTGGTGCACTTCGCCGTGGACGACAGCGCCGTGATGATGTGCACCGAGCTCAAGGGCAAGGGCTCGTGGTTTCTGCCCTTCAACCGGGGGCACAACGACGGCGCGGGCAACCCGCCCAACCCGCACGGCCTCAAGACCGACTACCTGTGGCGCGAGGTGCTCACCCCGGCGGGGCTCACCGACATCCTCGAAAACTACGCCCAGATCGTCGAGGAGAAGGACCCGAAGACCGGCAAGAAGAAGCACAAGCAGGTGTGGCCCCGCTACCACCAGCTGCGGCTGGTGCGGCAGGCGCTCGCCGATGTGGCGACGCACGGCGCGGGCAAGCGGTATCTCATCCAGCACTCGGCGGGCAGCGGCAAGAGCAATTCCATCGCCTGGCTATCGCACCAGTTGATCGGACTCAAGCGCGACGGACGCGAGGTGTTCGACTCGGTGATCGTGGTCACCGACCGGCGCATCCTCGACAACCAGATTCAAGCCACCATCAAACAGTTCATGCAGGTGGGGGCCACGGTGGGCCACGCTGAACGCTCGGGCGACCTGCGAAAATTCATCGAAGAGGGCAAGAAAATCATCGTCTCGACGGTGCAGAAGTTCCCGTTCATCTTGGACGAGATCGCCACCGAAGGGGGCAAGACCTTCGCCATCGTCATCGACGAGGCCCATTCGAGCCAGGGCGGCCGCACCTCGGCGGCGATGAGCCAGGCGCTCGGTGCGCCGGGCGCGGCGGGCGCGACCGGCGCGGCGGCGGGCGACGAGGACGGCCCCGACCCGGAAGACACGGTGAACGCAGCGCTCGAGAAGCGCATGGCGGCGCGCAAGATGCTGAAGAACGCGAGCTACTTTGCGTTCACCGCCACTCCCAAGAACAAGACGCTCGAGATGTTCGGTGAGGCGCTGCCGGCGGACGGCGCGGGCAAGGTCAAGCACCGCCCGTTCCACAGCTACACGATGAAGCAGGCGGTCGAGGAGGGCTTCATCCTCGATGTGCTCAAGGCCTACACGCCGGTGGACAGCTACTACAAGCTGGTCGCCAAGACCGAGGCCGACCCGGAGTTCGACGTCAAGAAGGCGAAGAAGAAGCTGCGCAAGTATGTCGAGAGCCATGACCACGCCATCCGGCTCAAGGCCGAGATCATGGCGGACCATTTCCACGAGCAGGTGATCGCGGCCGGCAAGATCGGCGGCGAGGCGCGGGCGATGGTGATCTGCAACGGCATCGCGCGGGCGATCCAGTACTTCCACGCCTTCAAGGCCTACCTCACCGAACGCAAGAGCCCGTACCAGGCCATCGTGGCGTTCTCGGGCGAGCATGAGTACGGCGGCGCGAAGGTGACCGAGGCCTCGCTCAACGGCTTTCCGAGCAACGACATCGCGGGGAAGATCCAGACCGACCCGTATCGCTTCCTGATCTGCGCCGACAAGTTCCAGACGGGCTACGACGAGCCGCTGTTGCACACGATGTATGTGGACAAGCCGCTGTCGGGCATCAAGGCGGTGCAGACGCTCTCGCGCTTGAACCGTGCGCACCCCAAGAAGCACGATTGCTTCGTGCTCGACTTCCAGAACAACGCCGAGGCGGTGACCTTCGCGTTCCAGGACTACTACCGCACGACGCTCCTCGCGGAGGAGACCGACCCCAACAAGCTGCACGACCTGAAGGGGGCGCTGGATGCCGCGCAGGTGTATTCGCCCGAGCAGGTGGATGCGTTCGCCGCGCTCTTCGTGGGGAACGCGCCGCGCGAGCAGCTCGACCCGATCCTCGATGCCTGCGTGGCGGCCTACACCGGCCGGCTCGACGAGGACGGGCAGGTGGACTTCAAGGGCAAGGCCAAGGCCTTCTGCCGCACCTATGCGTTCCTGTCGTCGGTGATCGCCTACAGCAACGCGAGCTGGGAAAAGCTGTCGATCCTGCTGAACCTGCTGGTGCCGAAGCTCCCCGCGCCGCAGGAGGAGGACTTGGCCAAGGGCATCCTCGAAGCGATCGACATGGACAGCTACCGTGTCGAGAAGAAGGCGGCGCAGAAGATCGCGCTCGCGGACAAGGACGCGGAAATCGAACCCGTGCCGACCGAGGCCGGTGGTCGCAAGGCCGAGCCGGAACTGGATCGCCTGAGCAGCATCCTCAAGGCCTTCAACGAGCAGTTCGGGACGCTATTCGATGATGGCGACCGCATCGTGCGCCGCATCCGCGACGACATCGCACCCAAGGTGGCGGCCGACGCGGCGTTCGCCAACGCCAAGGCGAACACGCCGCACACTGCGCGCATGGAGCACGATCAGGCGCTGGGCAAGGTGATGCAACTGCTCCTCAGGGACGACACTCAGGTGTACAAGCAATTTGTGGAAAACGAGTCGTTCCGGCGGTTTGTGGGCGATATGGTGTACGCCATCGCCGCCGACTGAGCACGGCGCTGGCAAGAGCTTCTTGATGGTGTTGTTCGCCCAGAAGTGCTCCGCATTGTTCGAGCACATCTACGAGATCTACCCGGAGCGGAACGCCGGGGTGTATGCGGAGGGGGTCTGAGCGGAGGTATCGACGGGCTAACTTCACCAATGCGCAGTTGACCCCCGGTAAAAACCCGATAAAATTACTCGGGTAATTTTTCAGGAGTGCTTGAGATGTCCCAGGAATTGTTGAAGGCCGCTTTGGCCGGCCAGGTTGCGCTGGATGCGCGCGATGAAAATGGCGATATGGCGTTGCATCTGGCGGCGCGGCAGGGTGATCTGGCGGCGGTGAATGCGCTGCTCGACGCTGGCGCGGCGGTCGATGCACGCAATGCGCAAGAATGGACGCCGCTGTTTTGCGCGGCATATAACCACGAACAGGACTGTGGCTTTGCCCCCGTGGTGCAGCGCTTGATTGCCGCTGGCGCGGATGTCAACGCCCGCATCGGCTTTGGCCTGACGCCGCTGATGCTGGCTGCCGGTGGTGGTGAAGCGGCGGTGTGCGCTGCGCTATTGGACGCGGGAGCCGAAGTGAAGGCGGTCAACGATTCGGGCCGCACGGCGCTGATGATGGTCAAAGAACGCCATTTCGTGGATGTGATCAACCTGCTCTACGAGGCCGAGGGCTTCGTCATGGAAACCGAAGGCACCTGCCCGACCACCGGCAAAAGGGCGCCGTCCGACGCGCAAGTGGTGCAGCTCATCAAAAAGCCGCTGCCGTTGCACTGAAGCTCGCGATTACAACAAAAACGGCAGCGGTGAACTCGCTGCCGTTTTTGTTTCGGGAGGGCTTACAGCGATTCGACGCTGTATTCCGCCGTCATCGTGTGGGTTTCGCCCGCGTGTACGGTGCATGCGTTGTTGAGCGCGTTGGCGGTTTCGACGCACAGCATTTGCTTCCATGCGGTCGGGCCGCCGAAGTCGCCCATCTTGTCGGCCTTTTCCTGCCACGGCGTCCACACCACGACCGAATGCGCGTCGCTGGCGTGGATCTTGATGCGGCGTTTGAGCACCGGATCGTCGATGGCGTAGTGCGCCTGGGTGTTGACATAGACGCGATCGGTTTCGCCATGAAAGCTCACCGCGCCCACCTGCTCTTTGCAGGCGAAGTTGTCCACCTTGTCGAGGTATTCCTCGCCTTCCAGCCCGGTGACGCGCGCCGTATCGATGTCGCCGATGTGGAAGTAGGTGTGCAGCGCCTCGGACAGCGGGAAGGACTCGCTGCCAAGGTTGGTGGTGGACAGCGCAATCTTCAGGGTTTTGCCGATGCTCAGGGTCAGTTCGCAACGGCTGGCATGGGGCCATTGCGTGCGTGTCTGGTCGGATTCGATGAGTTGCAGGGTGATCTGTACCGCATCGGTTAGGGCGTGGGTCTCGGTCACCTGCCAGGGCACGGTGCGGGCAAAGCCGTGGCCGGGGAAGCTGGCCTCGTGTGCGTGCGGGCCAAACCACGGCCAGCACACCGGCACGCCGCCGCGAATGGATTTGCCCGGCGCATATTTGGCTGCGTCCGATAGCCAGATGATGGGCGTGGCCTGCCCTGCGGGCGTCCAGGTGGTGAGGTGCGCGCCTTGCAGACAGACCGTCGCGGTTGCTTGCGAGGTGCTGATGTCGGCAAACAACAGGCCGTTGGCATCCTCGCGGAAGTTCAGTTGTCCGGGCAGGGTGTAGCGGGTTTTCAGGTCTTGTAGTTGCGACATGGGGAGCTCCTATTTATGGGTGATTTGATTGACATCACGCACCGCGCCGAACGCGGCGGAGGTGGTCATGGCGGCATAGGCGCGCAGGGCGGCAGACACTGGGCGATTGCGATCGAGGGGGTGCCAGGCGTTGGCAGCCAGATTTTCCATCGTCTGGCGACGCTGTTTGAGCACATTGTCAGGCACGGCCAGGCGGATGCTACGGTTGGGGATGTCGATCTCGATGCTATCGCCTTCCTCGACCAGGCCAATCAGCCCGCCTTCAGCCGCTTCGGGCGATACATGGCCAATCGACAGGCCCGAGGTGCCGCCGGAGAAGCGGCCATCGGTAATCAACGCGCAATCCTTGCCCAGCCCTTTCGATTTCAAATAGCTGGTGGGGTAGAGCATCTCCTGCATACCGGGACCGCCGCGCGGGCCTTCGTAGCGAATGACGACGACATCGCCGGGCACGATCTTGTCGTTCAGAATGGCCTCGACGGCGTCGTCCTGGCTTTCGAACACCCGCGCCGGGCCCGAGAAATTGAGGATGCTGGCGTCCACGCCGGCGGTTTTGACGATAGAGCCGTGCTCGGCCAGATTGCCAAACAGCACCGCCAGACCGCCGTCCCTGGAATAGGCGTGTTCGATGTCGCGAATACAGCCGTTGGCACGGTCGTCGTCCAGGGTGTCAAATCGTTTGTCTTGCGAAAAGGCTGTTTGCGTGGGGACTCCACCGGGTGCGGCGCGATAGTAATGACTCACTTTTGCATCCGTGGTGCGGCGGATGTCCCAGGTTTCGAGCGCGTCGCCCAGGGTTTTGCTATGTACCGTCGGCGTGTCGCGATGGATCAGGCCGGCGCGGTCCAGTTCGCCCAGAATGGCCATGACGCCACCGGCGCGATGCACATCTTCCATGTGGTAATCGGGCGTGGATGGCGCCACCTTGCACAGATTGGGCACATGGCGCGACAGGCGGTCGATGTCGGCCATGGTGAAATCGACCCCGGCCTCGCGCGCGGCGGCCAGCAGGTGTAGCACGGTGTTGGTCGAGCCGCCCATGGCGATGTCCAGCGTCATGGCGTTTTCGAAGGCGGCTTTGGTTGCAATCGAACGCGGCAGCACGCGGGCGTCGTTTTGTTCGTAATAGCGTCGGGCCAGTTCGACCGTCAGCCGTCCCGCGCGCAGGAATAGTTCGCGGCGGTCGGCATGGGTGGCGAGCAGTGAGCCATTGCCCGGCAACGAGAGGCCCAGCGCTTCGGTCAGGCAGTTCATCGAGTTGGCGGTGAACATGCCGGAACACGAGCCACAGGTAGGGCAGGCCGAGCGTTCGGTGGCTTCGACCTGTGCGTCGGAGCAATGGCTGTCAGCCGCTTGCACCATCGCATCGACCAGGTCGAGCTTGTGTACCTTGCCGCCCCACACCACCTTGCCGGCCTCCATCGGCCCGCCAGAGACGAACACGGCGGGGATATTGAGGCGCATGGCGGCCATCAACATGCCGGGGGTGATCTTGTCGCAGTTGGAGATGCACACCAGAGCATCGGCGCAATGCGCGTTGACCATGTATTCGACGCTGTCGGCGATCAGGTCACGGCTGGGCAAGCTGTACAACATGCCGCCGTGGCCCATGGCGATGCCGTCGTCGATGGCGATGGTGTTGAACTCTTTGGCCACGCCGCCCGCGGCTTCGATCTCGCGTGCCACCAGTTGGCCCATGTCCTTCAGATGTACATGGCCGGGCACGAACTGGGTGAACGAGTTGGCAATGGCGATGATGGGCTTGCCGAAGTCGGCATCGGTCATGCCGGTGGCGCGCCACAGCGAGCGGGCGCCGGCCATGTTGCGGCCATGGGTGGAGGTGCGGGAACGGTAAGCGGGCATCTTGAAACCTAGGCTGTCTATAATCGAACCCAGATTCTATCCGAGCCTGCCATGCAACAAACGCCTTTGATCTATCCCGGTTTTGATCCCGTCGCCCTGCACCTGGGGCCGTTGGCCATCCATTGGTATGGACTGATGTATGTGCTCGCATTTGCGGCCTTTGTGTTGCTGGGGCGGATGCGTGCGCGTATGCGACCCGAAATGGGCTGGGATGCGCGCCAGATCGACGACCTGCTATTCGTGGGCGCGCTGGGCGTGGTGCTGGGCGGACGGCTGGGAGAGGTGATCTTTTATCAGCCGGCCTATTTCGCCGCGCATCCGCTGGAGATTTTTGCGGTATGGAAAGGCGGCATGAGTTTTCATGGCGGCTTTATCGGCGTACTGGTCGCGCTGGCCTGGTTCGGCAAAAAGACCGGGCGCAGCTTTTTGCAGGTGGGCGATTTTGTCGCACCGCTGGTGCCGTTGGGGCTGGCATTTGGACGGCTGGGGAACTTTATCAACGGCGAGTTGTGGGGTCGCGAGGCGCCGGCCGATTTGCCCTGGGCAATGATCTATCCGCATGTGGACGCATTGCCGCGTCACCCTTCGCAGCTTTATCAAATGGCCGGCGAGGGCGTGTTGTTGTTTGTGTTGCTGTGGCTGTTCGCCGCCCGTCCACGCGAAACCGGACGGGTTTCCGGTTTGTTTTTGGTCGGTTACGGAGCTTTCCGTTTTGCCGCAGAGTTCTTCCGTAACCCCGATCCGGGCTTCCTCGGCACGCTGCCGTGGGGCTTGTCCACGGCGCAATGGCTGTGCGTGCCGATGCTGCTGGCAGGCGGCTGGCTGCTGTTGCGGCGAGTTCGCTAGCCGCACGCTCCCACTGCCCCGCAGGCGGTGCAAAACTCGCAGCCATCCTTTTTGATCACCGCGTCGTTGCCGCATTCCTTGCAACGCTTGCCGCGCAGGATGGGGGCTGGCGCGGGGGCGCCTGCGTTGCGGGGAAGGGGCGTTTCGAGGATGCCCATCTGTACGAGCGGGAAGCCGTCTTCGTCGAGGATGCCGAGCATGGCATAGCGATGGATGAGCAGGCGGGCGACATAGGCGACGGTTGAGGGCCAGTTTTCCTGTTTGCTGCCGCCGGGGACGAAGGCCATGAAGTCGCCGAGCGGTTCTTGATAATTGAGCAGCTTGCGTAGTTTCATGCCGATCCAGGCGGGATCAAGCACCCGCATGTCGAGCGAAAGCAGCTTGCACAAGCCGTCCAGTGCGCGCGGATAGTCGCCGGACAGCCACAGCGAATACGGTCGCGTCACGCCATCGGGCAGGGTGATTTCTTTTACGCCGAGCACGAAGTCGTCGTCGGTGTGCGGGTTTTTGACATCGACGGTCCACGACAAGGTGCCGTCGGTGCCGGTTTTGGGCTCTTTCAGGCTGAACAGTGCATCGAGCACGGGGGTGCTGCCTTCAAGCGTCAGGCAGTTCAGGTTTTCCAGGTGCCAGCGTACGAGTTGCGCGACCGCCGAGACGATGCTGGGCACGGCTTTGGGTTCGCCTTCGGGCGGAAATAGCAGGGTACAGGCGTCGTCGCCACGGGTTTTGGCCAGGGTGTCGAGCTTGAGTTTCAGCCAGGCGCGGTCGTTGGCGCGCATGTCCATCGACAGCGTTTTGGCCAGTGCGCCCAGGCCGCGTGGCTGTTCGGCGCCGTTGATCCAGACCTCGAAGGGCCAGGGGGCGCTGCTGCTGGGGCCGTTTTGGATATGGCCGACAAACAACGCGAAACTGCCGTGGGGGTATTCGAGCATGTAGCTCCAGGCCAGATTGCCACCCGGCAGCTTGGGTCGGCCCGGCCATTTGAGGCTTTCCAGCACCGGCGCGGGAATGGCCTTGATCTCGATGCGGCGGTTGACATCGCCGCTGGCAAAATCCTGCGGCGCGGCCTTTTCGGGCGCGACCGACAACACGCTGCCCAGCACCGCGTTGGGGCGATAGGTGGTGATGCCTTTCAAGCCGGCTTTCCAGGCGGCGAGGTAGAGGTCCTCGAAGTCTGCAAATGGATAGGTTTCGGGCACATTGACGGTTTTGGAAATGGCCGAGTCGATGAACGGCGCGACCACGGCCACCATCTGCATGTGATCGAGCGCGGAGATTTCCAGCGCGGTGACAAAGCTTTCCGGCAGGCGGTCGGTGTTGCCGCCCATCTCGCGGTACATGCGCCAGGCGTGGTCTTCCACCTGATATTCCTTGTGGCCCCCATCGGGCATGCGCTTTTTGCGTGTGTAAAACCACGAGAACGGCGGTTCGATGCCGTTGCTGGCGTTGTCGGCAAAGGCCAGCGAGATGGTGCCTGTGGGCGCGATCGACAGCAGGTGCGAGTTGCGGATGCCGTGTGTGCGAATCGCATCCTTCAGTTCAGCCGGCAGGCGGCTGGCAAAGCTGGGCGTGGCCAGGTAGAGATCGGCGTTGAACAACGGAAACGCGCCGCGTTCCTGGGCCAGATCGACCGAGGCGCGGTAAGCGGTGTCGCGCATGAATTCGCAGGCATGGGCAGAAAATTCGCGTGCCGCTGCGCTGTCGTAACGCAGATTGAGCATGACGAGCGCATCGCCAAGCCCGGTAAACCCCAGACCGATGCGGCGTTTGGATTGCGCTTCCTGATGCTGTTTTTCCAGCGGCCAGGCGGTCAGGTCGAGCACATTGTCCAATGCGCGGATGGCGGTTTGTACCACCTGGGCAAAGCCTTTGAAATCAAAATGCGCCTGTACGGTGAAGGGCGAGCCGACAAATCGCGCCAGATTGATAGAGCCCAGACAGCAGCAACCATAGGGCGGCAGGGGTTGTTCGCCGCACGGGTTGGTGGCCTCGATGGTTTCGCAGTAGGCCAGGTTGTTGTCGCGGTTGATGCGGTCTAAAAACAGCACGCCCGGTTCGGCGTGGTCGTAGGTGGCCTGCATGATTTGCGCCCAGAGCTGGCGTGCGGGGAGTTTGCTATAGACCCAGATGCCGTCGTTGCGCTGGAATGCGCCGGCGTTGAGCAGGTCGTCGCCAGGACGGGTGCTGTGGGTCAGTTCGATCTCGGCATCGGCCTCGACCGCTTGCATGAAGGTGTCGGTTATCCCGACCGAGATGTTGAAATTGCGCAGGTCGCCGCTGTCTTTGGCGTGGATGAACTGCTCAATGTCCGGATGGTCACAGCGCAGCACGCCCATCTGCGCGCCACGCCGGGCGCCAGCGGATTCGACCGTTTCACAGGAGCGATCGAACACCCGCATGTAAGACACCGGGCCCGATGCGCGCGACTGCGTGCCTTTGACCAAGGCGCCTTTGGGACGGATGGTGGAAAAGTCGTAACCGACGCCCCCGCCCCGGCGCATGGTTTCGGCGGCCTCTTCCAGCGCCACATAGATGCCCGGCTTGCCGTCCTGGGTGATACCGGAGATCGCGTCGCCCACGGGTTGCACGAAGCAGTTGATCAGAGTGGCCTGCAACTCGGTGCCGGCTGCCGAGTTGATGCGGCCGGCGGGGATGAAGCCAGATTCCATGGCCTGAAAAAAACGCCGTTCCCATTCGTTGCGTTGTTCGGGTTTTTCGGCACAGGCCAGCGCGCGTGCCACCCGGTGACGCACGGCCTGAATGCTGGTCTCATCGCCCTTGGCGTATTTTTCGAGCAGCACCTCGCTGGAAATATCCTGCGCGCCGAGTTCTGGGAAAAGGGTTTCTTGCATCATGGTCTCCTGTTGTCGGTGGCGCTAAATGTAACGCAAGAGTGTTAAAAAATCTCTATATCTAGTGTTTTTTTGTCGTCTGCTTGGCGGATGGCGAGCATCCGGATCTGGAGAGTCAGTCCGCGCTTTGGCCCGAGAGGACGATGCCTTGCTGTCCGGCAAACGCCAGCATGCGGTTGATCGAATGAATGGCCTGGGCGCCCACGGCGGGGTCGATCCGGATCTCGTTGTCGCCGGTTTCCAGCACGCGCAGCAGCTTGGTCAGGCTGTTCATCGCCATCCACGGGCAATGCGCGCAGGAGATGCAGGTGGCGCCATGGCCGCCGACGGGGGCTTCGAGCAGCAGTTTCCCGGGAGCTGCGGCCTGCATCTTGTAAAAAATGCCGTTGTCGGTGGCCACGATCAGCACCGGGTTGGGTAGGTCGGCGGCGGCTTTGATGAGTTGCGTGGTGGAACCGACCACATCGGCCATGGCGATGACTGCGGCCGGCGATTCGGGATGCACCAGCACGGCGGCGTCCGGATGTTGGCGCTGGAGCTCGGCAATGCCCTCGGCCTTGAAGCGCTCGTGGATGACGCAGGAGCCTTGCCACAGCAGCATGTCGGCCCCGGTTTCGCGCTGTACGAAATCCCCCAGATAACGGTCGGGGGCCCAGATCAGCTTTTTGCCTTGGGCGTGCAGATGGGCGGCTACCCTGACCGCGATGCTGGAGGTCACCATCCAGTCAGCCCGCGCCTTCACCGCCGCCGAGGTGTTGGCATAAACCACCACGGTGCGGTCGGGGTGCTGGTCACAAAAGGCCGCGAAATCCTCCGCCGGGCAGGACAGGTCGAGTGAACATTCGGCCCCAAGATCCGGCATCAACACGCGCTTTTCGGGGTTGAGAATCTTCGCGGTCTCGCCCATGAAGCGCACGCCGGCCACCAGCAGGGTCTGGGCCTTGGACGCATGGCCAAAGCGTGCCATCTCCAGCGAGTCCGAAACACAGCCGCCGGTTTCCTCGGCCAGCTTTTGCAGATCGGCCGAGGTGTAGTAATGCGCGACCAGTACCGCGTTTTGCTCGGCCATGCGCGCCTTGATGCGGGCGATCAGCTCGGCGCGGGTGGCGTCATCGAGCTGTTCTTCGACCACGGGCGGGACATCGGTAACAGGGTGGGGCGGGGGGACGGGTGCGCGGGTGTTCATGGCGCGCGATTTTAGCGCGACAGTGCCCAGGCGCAGAGCATCACCCAGATGAGAAGCAGCGGCGCAACCCACACCTTTGCGTGGGGAATGGCGTCGTCTGGAGCGCCGCGTTTGTAGCCCGTCAGCATGGCGCGCACAAGGTTTTCGCAATGCGCCAGACTGCTGACCAACACCCC